>OKZK01000001.1_pt1 | contig 298009 bp, 224 predicted proteins | sample 1609101 | NCBI WGS metagenome assembly OKZK01 (sample SAMN02675048, study PRJEB24791) | human gut metagenome, SKBSTL034 | isolation source: stool | host: Homo sapiens | place: USA
GTCTTTGGGTTGCAAAGTTACGAACCCTCGCTTAATGAGCAAAGTTTTCGGAAACTAAATAGGCTCACCCTACATGATTGGGTGAGCCTAATGATGGATAACAAACCACAAAGTTACTTCACGTGCTTTTGCACGGTAGTACCTTGCGCGGTTACTACTTTTTCGAGATAAACTCCCGTTGCGGGTCGTTCAATGCGGAGTCCTTGCAGGTTGTAATAAGTACGACTTATCACGTTCATTCCGACATTCGTCCCAGCCGTTATGCCCGTTTGCTGCTGATGGACTGCGGCCTGACTGGCATTGAGTATCTCCAGCTTCTGTCCTCCCTGATCGGTCGGACTGTTTACAAAGGCTACCGCCTTCAAGTGTTCGAGATTCCAATGTGCCGGCAGGTCGATGGCAAACGTCCGGGTAAAGGTATTACCTTCCCAAGTGATTTCGTCTCCTAAGATTGAAGTGAGCGACTGGCGGTAAACGTGGTTATGTATCTTTTCTCCAGAACCTAACTGTGGCCGCAGGGTCGTTACACTGTCTTCTACAAATTGAACGGTCAGTCGGGCTTCGGGAAAAAGTTGACTACAAAGATTGGTCCGTTCGCCACGCACTGTGAGGACGCATTGGCGCGTATCGGTTTGAAGTTGCGTCTCCAAGTCCAGCTTAACAAATGCGGGTTGCTTCGTACAAAACTGGAAGTCGGCTTCACTACTGTAGACCGTCGTACCTGGAATAATCGGATTATTTTCGTCCAGGCTGTTCGTTACAACTCGGCGGTCGTAAGTCAATCGGGGTGAAGCGGTGACGTTGAGCAACAGGCGCAATTCTTCAGAATCATTTACGGTAAGTTCGTCCGTACCAAAACCTACATGATGAATCACCCAAACCGTTTCGGGCTTCTTCTTTATCAGCTCTTTGTTGATAAACCCATGAACGGGCGGACAATTGGGACAAACCAGGGTCGAGAAATGCTCTATCAGCGTCTGACGTGGATAACTCTCTTGGTAAGCGACTAAGGTTGTGCGCAAGGTGTCGTTAACGGTCACACCGTTATGGGAATCAATCCAAAGTTTAACCTCATTGACTCCTTCATGACATGCCGTAGTAGGGAGATCAAATGTACAAGTCACCGTTTCGCCAGCTGCCACCTTCCCTTGGGTTTCCACTACCTGAGGGTTATCCGCCTGTCCCTCTACGACCCAACTGTAATGTACTGCGGGCAGGGCGGCTTCACTCATTCCGAAGTTGCTGAGGGTAAAGGTCATGGGAGCGAACTCTCCTATTGGGTAATAGGCTCCTGCATGGTGAAAGGAAGCGAGTGCCAAATCTTCAGTAACAATTTCACCGTTGACTTCAACCTCAGCCTGCAAACAGAGTGGACCGTAGCCGTACTGACTGCCTACCATCCAATCGATGCCATTCGACTTGCTATAAAAACCTTCAGGATGCGGATTACCCTCGCAAAGCAATCCTTTGCCCGCAGGCAGATAGCCCGTATACATAATGACTAACTGGTCACCCGTGATAATGTAGGGCATCGTTAGATCAACTTCCTTCCAACCGCGTTCGGTCGTTCCCGGCACATCGGTATAGGTACCCTCGATACTGGGGCCATCTAATTCGTGGCGCAACATGACATGTATCATGGACAACCCTTCTTCAGTTGCCAAACGCACCTTACGGATGGTGCCGCCTTTCAACAGTTTCATGCGCGATTCGGGGATGACAATGCCCGCCGAAAACAGGCAGTCGTAGCTCACATTAAGTACCGCAGTTTGTACTTGATCGCTTATTTCGTCGGGACAGTAACCCAAACGATAAGTAGTTTGTGCAAAAGCCCCCAAGAGGCTAAAACAAGCCACCAACAAAGTCAATAGTCTTGTTGCTGAATTCATCATAGGATTTATGGAAACGTTTAATGAGATGTTTTGAAGCGTACAAAAATACATATTCACGCTATTTCCGTCTGTTTCCCTTCACGTAAAGCTTGTCAAACGAAAGCACAGACAGCAAGCAAACTCGCTGATTGATTGCAGTAAATCGTATCCCTCAATCGAAAATGTACACCCATTAGTAGCACAAAGCCATCCCCAAACAAGAAAAGTCTTACAGAGCCCTGCAAAAAAAATTCCGTTCGGAAATCCACTTTCACACAATAGTAAGAGGGGCTTCCCGAACGGAATTTTATGGGTGATACCATTTGCAACGGCTACCGTTATTTATAGCGCAACCATTTCAACATTTCCTTTACGCTGGGTTTCTTTCCGTACATGAGGATACCGACACGATAAATGCGGGCACTGAACCACACAAAGGCCAGGGCGGTCGCGTAGAGGAGGACTAACGAAAGGATTTCCTGCCAAAGAGGGACGCTGAAGGGCACACGCACCATCATGACAATGGGAGAAGTCAAGGGGAACATGGATGCCCAAAAGGCAAGGGGTCCGTTGGTATTGTTGACGGAACCCATAGCGGCATACAAACCGAATATCATTATCAGTACAACGGGCATGACAAATTGTGAGGAATCTTCCTGCTCATTGACAGAAGCACCCACAGCGGCAAAGAAGGAGGCGTAAAGCAAATAGCCCCCGATGAAATAAAGAACGAAGAGCACACCCATTTCTATGAAGGGAAGATTGAACAGGGTGACGAGCAATTCGCCTGCTTCGCCGGCACTGGCCAGGGCTGCGGGATCCATGGCTCCACTCACTCCCCCCATTGGGGTTGAAAGGGAGGCCTGCTGAGCCTCAGCCATCGACACGCCGAACAGCATGCCGGCTCCCAACAAGATAAATACCAGCATCAAGCCCCATATAGCAAGTTGCACAAAACCCACCAAAGCGATACCGACGATTTTACCCATCATCAATTGGAATGGCTTGACGCTCGACACCATCAGTTCGACAATGCGATTGGTTTTCTCTTCCAATACACTCGACATCACCATGCCTCCATAGGTCATTACAAACATATAAATCAAGAAGGTGGTGATGAAGCCGGCTGCCATGGCGATTCCGCTGTTCGAAAAGCTTTCACCGCCTTCGGCATTGCGCTTGACGGTCGACACACTGATTTCGGACTGTACGTCTTCGATGATTTGCTCGATGCCGGCTATACCCGTTGCGGTCAACTTGTCTTTACGTACCTGTTCGTTGAGTACATTTTCGATATAGGAAAGCAGTCCGATAGATACTTCTTTATTGGAATAGATGGTCACAGCCTTAGGGTGTTTGACCAAATCACCGCCAATCTTTACGACTGCCTCGTAATGGGTCGTGTCGGAATAGTAAGCGGGGTCGTCGGGGTTGGTCACTGGCACAAAGCGGTAATTGGCATCGTCGCGCAACAGGCCGACATAACGTCCCGTCACGTCACACACGGCTACAGCTTTCTGCTCATCATCCTCAATCGATGCCAACCACACGGGTACAAAGACCAAAGCGGCAAAGATAAAGGGCATGAGTATGGTGAGAAGTATAAACGATTTCTTCTTGACGCGCGTCAGAAACTCACGTTTGATTATTAGTAATGTCTTTGACATAGGGAGGAAGTTAGAGGTTAGAGGTTAAAGACCACATAATCCGTATAGGGTTAGCGGTGAAAGAATAGAGATTATAAAGTCGGGGGCTTGGGAGTTGAAAAAATGATTGGACAGTCAAACGCTACCTTTGCACCTTTCGACCTTAGACTCTGAAACGGTTCTACCTTACACGGAATGATTGATTACTTGATGATCACCAACTACCTGCAAGAAGATTTCCTGCATGGTCGGCATTTTCTCACTGATGGAACGAAGCTCTACAGACGAAGCGACTTGACTGATAAGCTGGGAGTTGGTCAATGATTCCGCCTTATGAAGAATGTAGGTATGGAGTCCGCCCACTTCCACGTGACTTTGAATGGTAAACACCCCCGGCTGCTCCTGCAATGTGCCGTCTACCGTGATGGCTTCATAAAGCCCCGTACGGAAACGGCTCTTGACTTCGGCGACATCGCCCGAAAGCACAACCTGCGAATGATTGATTAGTGCAATCTCATCACAAACCTCTTCGACAGAAGCCATATTGTGAGTTGAAAAGATGACGGTATGACCTTTATCACGAAGTTCCAGGATTTCGCGCTTCAACATTTCCGCATTGACAGGATCGAAACCCGAAAAGGGTTCGTCGAAGATGAGCAAAGGAGGCTCGTGAAGTACGGTAATGATAAACTGCACCTTCTGCTGCATACCCTTGGAGAGTTCTTCGAGCTTCTTGTCCCACCAGGGCATGATACCGAACTTCGTAAACCAACTGATTAAGCGTTCCTTGGCCTCCTTGTAGCTCAAGCCCTTGAGTTGCGCGAGATAAATCGCCTGCTCGCCTACTTTCATCTTGCGATAAAGCCCGCGCTCTTCGGGCAGATAGCCTATCTTCATCACGTCCTCTGGAGCAAACGGATGCCCGTCAAAGGTTACTTCACCGCTATCGGGAGCTGTGATGCGGTTGATGATACGTATCAAGGTGGTCTTGCCGGCTCCGTTCGGACCAAGCAAACCAAATACTTTGCCGCGCTTCACCGCGACGCTTACATCGTTGAGTGCCGTATGCTCGGCATAGCGCTTCACTATGTGCGAAGCTTCGAGAAAGTTGTCATTCATAAGCGAAGATATGGATTGAAAAAGCAAATCTATTAAAGGGTCTATTATTTTACAGGACTTACAGTGTATCCTGCTTTCTTCAGTAAGGCAAGCAAACCGCGCTCACCGGGTAAATGTGCTACGCCAACTGCCACGAAGGTACTTCCTTGTTTCATGATTGGAGGAAGTCGCTTCGCCCAGTCTGCATTGCGACCGTAAATCAATACTTCTTCTTCCTCCGGCGTAGCGTCACACGAATTGTGCATTTTTTCGTTCATCACCTGCTCAACAGCTGCCAGATTCTGTGAATAAAAGGCCGTAATCAAGCGTTTCGTTATATCATACATATAGGTTTGGTTGTCTACCAAACACATCAGCTGTTCCTTCTGACGTTCAAGCGTCGTGCTGCCATACAATACTTGGGTTTGGAATTCGAGCGTTTCAAGTCCACCGACCCGCTTACCCTGTTCGGCTGCTGTCTTGAGGAAATAAGCATCGAATTGCTGCTCCATATTAAACCCCTTCTCTATCTTGATCCCCATCAACAGTTGGAACTGCGCATTGAGGGCGGCCGGTGTCATACGCTTCATGGGTTGCAACATGGGGTTACTGAAGTCCGCTCCCATCCACTGGGTCATGAACGCATTCAGACGTGCCATCTCGTCAGCACTGAGTACTTGGTCAATTGTCTGTTCGCCAGGCAACATCATGGCCAACTGCATACGTTGCACCGCTACCGGGTCGGTCAAGGCATCGTGACTGAGTTCACCATAAACCTGTTCGCAAACTGCAAATGCATCACGCAATCCGGGTACACTGTCTACAAAGGATTGTTTAGCCAAATGTTGCGTACCCATAATGTAGGACGGCTTCGCCAAGTTCTTCCCTTCTACCTTCCAAAGAAGCTGGGCTGAAGCACTGCATACAAACAGAACGGAAAGAAAGAGTAAGAAAACACGCTGTTTCATAATGATAGGAGTATTAAGGATAAATAATCGTTTTATTAATAAACCGCTCGCAAAGTTAGAAAAAGAACTTCAATTCCGAAATAACAAAGAGAACTTTGCAGACAGAAAAACTTCGTATATGAAAAAGAGCGAACCCTAAGGCTCGCTCTCTCCTTCAATATAGTTTTCAAGAAACAGCTGTTCCCCGTCCAATACGGCGTAAGAGAAATGGGTAATCCAATCACCCAAGATGAGCAAACGCGTGGTACGGGAAAGCATGAGATCTAATTCGATATGACGGTGACCAAACAGGAAGAAGTTGATGTCGGGATGCGTTTGCAGATAATCCTTGGCAAAACGTATCAATTCTTCATTCTCCTCTCCCTGGTAAGGCGGCTCCATGCCATTCTCGCGCTTCATGCGCGAACGGCGGGCCCACTCCAAGCCAAACGCTACGCCCCAACGAGGATGGAGCGAAGCAAACATGCGTTGACACCAACGATTATGAAACAGGGCACGCAGGAACTTAAACTTGCGGTCATCCGTACCCAATCCGTCGCCATGGGCCAAGTAGAAGGTTTGTCCTTGAATCTCCACAACCTCATTACGACGGTGGACAATCATTCCACATTCCTTTTCGAAGTAATCGCCTTGCCATAGGTCATGATTACCATAGAAGTAATGTACTTCTACGCCCAGGTCGGTCAATTCGCTGATTTTACCCAACAAACGTGTGTAGCCCTTGGGAACAACCGTACGATACTCATGCCAAAAGTCAAAGATGTCGCCCAACAAATAGACAGCCTGTGCTTTATGCTTGATGTGGTCAAGAAAATTGACCAGTCTTCGCTCCTGCGTTCGGGCATGCGGTATGGCCAAACTACCCAGGTGGGCATCTGACAAAAAGTAAATCGGTCCGCGACTGCGATCAGCGTCGCGCAACTCGTGAGCGGTAGTAGCTTGTTGCATAGAGAGAGTATTGAAGGAGAAGTTCGGATAATGGTGGAATGAATGGATAAAGAGGCAGGTAACCTGTCAGAACAGAACCGTACTTAGAGGAAACCCAATTCCAACTTGGCCTCTTCGCTCATCATGTCTTGGTGCCATTCGGGTTCGAACACCAGGTTGACCTTGGCATCCTTCACACCTTCTACACCATCGAGCTTGATACGCACATCTTCCACAATAAAGTCGGCTGCGGGACAATTGGGCGCAGTCAACGTCATGTCAACTTCCAACAAACCGTCATCCTGCATTTCTACCCGATAAATCAAACCGAGATTATAAATGTCAACAGGAATTTCGGGGTCATACACTGTTTTGAGTACTTCAATAATGCGCTCTTCTATCTTCAATTTTTCTTCAGGAGTCATCGTTGTTTAGATTTGAATAATTGATTGTTGGGGGAATGGAGTCTGGGATTATAGAGTTAGAAAGTTATAAGAGGATAGAGTGCTCATGTTGCAAATCCTCATCCGCCCAAAGTAACTTCATGACCTTATAGTCCCATCGCTGTATAACCTAAAAGCAACTTCACTACAATCTTCCTTCTTCTTGGTAACTATAATACGCGCCATCCGTCACAATGACATGGTCAAGCAAATGGATGTCCATGGTTTCAGCAGCGTGTTTTACCTTCTCGGTCAGGCTGTCATCCTGCACACTCGGGCGTGTACTGCCCGAAGGATGATTGTGCATCAAGACTATTTGCGTCGCATTGGCCAAAAGCGCTTCGCGTAAAATCATCCGAACGTCGACTACCGTGCCGGTAATGCCGCCGCGACTGATCAGCTTGCTGCCAAGAATGCCTAAACTCTGACTCAGTAAAAGAATATGAGACTCTTCTACAGGAGAGTCACGCACCTTGTCCAAAAAATAACGGTAAATGTCTGTCGCACTCGTGATGCGCCGTATGTGCGTACTGTCTTCGCGAAGCCTACGTCGGCCTAACTCGCAAGCTGCCAGAACGGTGATAGCCTTGGCTGGTCCCATGCCATTATACCGACAGAGGTCCTTGATACTCATCCGTCCCAAGGTAGCTAAACTACCGTCACAATCCTTCATCACACGCTGCATCAACTGTACCGCATTTTCCTTCGCACTCCCTGATCCAATGAGTATGGCAAGCAACTCACTGACAGAAAGCACATCGGGACCAAGCGACTCAAACTTCTCACGCGGACGGTCTTCCAAACTCATATCCGTGATGGAAAACTTGACGGGCTGTTTATCGGATGAATTCATAATAGAAGCAGGTTATAAGCAGGTGATGAAATTAATTAGAACGTTCAGTCACATGGCTTGCACGTATACCCTTACCATCAGATTCATGCACCGCATTTTTGAGAGAACTAAATTTCAACACCGACTTACAGCAAAGTTATTGCCTTTTCAGTAGGTGAGCAAAGGTAGCACATCTTACTTAATCATCGGGATTTGCGCTAACCTTTTGTCAAGCTTTCGCATAAAACGGGTTATATTTGCTGCGTCAATCGAAATTTCCTCATTAAATTCTCCTCTTTATGAAGCTTGTCATCCTATTTGCCCTCGTGGCCATTGTCGCTGTTTTAGGCGAACGCTACTTCAATCACAAGAATAAGAATAACTAACAAAGAAAGCTGTAAAGTAATCTTGACTTCCAACGCATTTGCCCCGCAAACGTCAAACGACATTTGCGGGGCAAATGATAGAAAGGAAGCATCAGGCCGATAAAATCGGACGACAACTCCTCCCCTACTCCACGAGGTCAAGCAGGATTTCTACCTTTTAGGTTACTGCTTCACACCTATTTATAGAAATTCTTCTTGAAGGCTTCAAACTCGCCGCGACCGAGGACACAACGTTCCCACCAGGCACGAACAAAACCCGAACCGTAGCCCCACAACTGAACGTAGGAGGCTGCGACCGCTAAGATACCTACATACAGGCTCTTTTCTGCACGCGTGGCGTCTGCACAGATAATCAAGGCGAAAAGCAGGAAGGGCAACAGCAACACCCAGCTATGCGGACATCCCAAACTCCATGCCAAAAGGAAGAGCACAAGGAGCAACGCGCAACCTACAGTAAAGATTGCCGGCAACAAATGTACCAGCTTCAATGTGCCGGGGTGGCGTTTCATCAAGTTGATGCGAGCGATACCCGAATTGTGTACCTGCTTAAAGAATTTACGCAAATCGGTGCGCCGCTTGTGCCACACCCAGGCTTCGGGAAACAGGCGACAACGGTACCCTCCCTTGAAGATGCGGGTGGAGAAATCAATATCTTCACCAAAACGCATGGCAGAGAAACCTTCCAAGGCTTGATACACCTCTCGACGGACTCCCATATTAAAGGAACGGGGATAGAACTTATCCATTTTCTTCTTCCCACCGCGAATACCGCCTGTCGTAAAGAAGGAAGTCATGGCATAGTTGATGGCCTTCTGCATCGGAGTGAAGGAAGCATGCGCCCGGTCGGGACCCCCAAAGGCATCGGTCGGACGAGCCACGAGGTCGCGCTCGACCGCAGCCACATAGCCTTCAGGCAACACCACATCAGAGTCGAGTATCAACACATACTCTCCCTCCGCGCGAGCCACACCATAGTTACGCGTCTGTCCTGGACCAGAATTGGCTTTCTGGTAATAACGGACAGCCAAACGGTCCTTATATCGGTCGACCACGTCTTGACAGGGAATGGACGAACCATCCTCTACAATCACGACTTCAAAGTCGGTACGGGTCTGGTGGGTCAAACTTTCCAGCAATTCGTCGACTTCGTCGGGACGATTGTATACAGGGATTACAAAAGAGAATTTCATACGCTTGCAAAAGTAGTAGATGCACCGTGATGCGCAAAACGAAACCACGGATATTCTCCGTTTCATCCAATCTACCTGCCCACAAAGGTGCTTTTCGAAACCCCTTCTTTCTGTATTTACTGAAAAAGAAGTACTTTTGCGCCGTAAATCCAAAACATATTCATTAAACATACCAATGATTAAATCACAAGACATCAAGAAGGGCACCTGCATCCGTTTGGATGGCAAGCTCTACTTCTGCATTGACTTCCTCCACGTAAAGCCCGGTAAGGGTAACACCATCATGCGTACCACGCTGAAAGATGTTGTAAATGGTCGCGTACTCGAAAAGCGTTTCAACATTGGCGAAGCTCTCGAAGACGTACGTGTAGAACGTCGCCCCTACCAGTACCTCTACATGGAAGGCGCGGACTACATCTTCATGAACCAGGAAACGTTCGACCAAGTGCCTATCGGTAAGGACTTGATCACTGGTGTTGACTACATGAAGGAAGGTGACATCTGCGAAGTAGTAAGCGACGCTTCTACGGAAACGATTCTTTTCGCTGAAATGCCCGTGAAGACTCAATTGCAGATTGTTTACACGGAACCGGGCCTCAAGGGTGACACGGCTACCAACGCAACAAAGCCCGCTAAGTTGGAAACGGGTGTTGAAGTTCGTGTGCCTCTCTTCATCAACGAAGGCGAAATCATCGAAGTGGATACGCGTGACGGCTCTTACCTCAACCGCGTAAAGGCTTAATATAACGATACGCTTAATGAATAAAATCCCCATCTGCTCTACGGAGCGGATGGGGATTTTTATGTCTTGTGAAAAAGGAAAACGAAAATGGTTGTGCGCTGCAAAATAACTGGCAAGCACACAAGAAACCTGCTTACCAGGTGCGGAATAGCTGTAAAGCTGAATTTTTAGAGGGTTGAACTGTGCGAAACCACGTAAATTCCGCTTTTGCAGCAGTCTGCACTGTGCGAAGCCACGTAAATTCCGCTTTTGCAGCAGTCCGCACTGTGCGGAACCCTAAAAATTCCGCTTTTGAAACGGTCCGCACTGTGCGAGCCCCTAAAAATTCCGCTTTACAAGGGGTTTTACGTTGCCAACCCCTAAGAAAACCGATTTTGCAACGGCTCGCACAGTGCGAACCGCTAAAAATTCCGCTTTGACAACAGTCCGCACGCTGCGAGCCCCTAAAAATTCTGCTTTGACAATAGTCCGCACTATGCGGAACCCTAAAAATTCCGCTTTTGAAACGGTTCGCACTGTGCGAACTCCTAAAAATTCCGCTTTTGAAACAGTCCGCACTGTTCGAGCCCCTAAAAATTCCGCTTTACAAGGATCTTCACATTGCCAACCCCTAAGAAAACCGATTTTGCAACGACTCACACAGTGCGAACCGCTAAATATTCTGCTTTGACAACAGTCCGCACGCTGCGGAACCCTAAAAAATCCGCTTTTATAACAATCCGCATTGTACGGAACACAAAAAAACTCGCTTTTGCGCTGGTTCGCACGGTACGGAGCCTTTCGTTATTCACTTTTACGACTGAACGCACCGTGCAAAACACCGCAAAATGCGAGTTTAGACTTGAATCGTTTTTAAAGACAGATGTCGATTGAAGGAGAACTGAAGCCCTATCCCGACACAAAGCCTCCTCATCGGGTCTTCGCTACAGAATAGAAGTTCTTCGTCCTGCAAGGAGAGGATATAGCCCAACCATCTTCTACAACAAGGCAGGCAACTGGAAGAGTTTCGTTCCGTTAGACCCCTTTATCAAGATGAGCCGTTCGGCGGGTTTTGCTCCACCCGACAGGGCTGTCTTGACGGCTTCCACATCGGGAAACCACTGAGCACCTTCACTATAAGGCTGAAATTCTTCACCTACGAACCACACGGCTTCAGCCCCCAAGGAAAGGGCTTGCGCGGCCACCTTTTGGTGTTCTTCGGCTGAAACGGCCCCCAGTTCGCGCATTTCACCCAAAATCAACATCTTATGCGGATGCGAAATGAGGGCAAAATTGTCAAGTGCCGCCCGCATACTGGTCGGATTGGCATTGTAAGCATCGACAATCAACTCGTTGTGAGCCGTACGGAGCAATTCGCTACGATTATTACTTGGCACATAAGCGGCGATAGCCTGTGCTGCTTGCTCAGGACTTACATCAAAACGCATGCCTACAGCCAGGGCGGCGAGCGCGTTAGTTAAATTGTAGGAGCCTATTAAATGAGTCTGAACGGTGTGCCATTCTCCCCCTTTGACACGGAAGCGAAATTGCAACCAGGGATTGCACGCCACGATTTCGCCTTCGACGTCATAGCCCTTACCTGGAAGTCCGTAGGTGACGGCAGGAATACCCTCGGCAATGGGTGCCAAGTGCGGGTTGTCTCCATCGAGAAAGATGAAGGCACCAGGCTTCTGACGCAGGTAATCATAAAGTTCCCCCTTCGTATGGATGACTCCTTCAAATGAGCCAAAGCCTTCCAGGTGCGCACGTCCTACGTTGGTAATCAATCCACAATTGGCGTCGACCAAAGCGGAAAGTTCGGCGATCTCGCCCGGATGGTTAGCCCCCGTCTCGATGACAGCCAACTGGTGAGCGGAGTTGAGGCGTAACAAGGTCTTGGGTACTCCAATATGGTTGTTGAAATTGCCTTGCGTATAGAGCACGTGCCACTTCGTGGCCAAGACCGCAGCGGTGAGCTCCTTGGTGGTAGTCTTTCCGTTCGTTCCCGTGATTTGTATAACCGGAATACCCAATTGCCGACGATGGTAGGCAGCCAGTTGCTGAAGGGTAGTAAGCACGTCATCGACTAAGATATAACGGGAGGCTTCAGACGCAGAAACCGCTTCGCACACACAGGGATCATCGACTACGGCGTAAGCGCAACCTGACTGGAGTGCCTGACGGGCAAAGGCATTGCCATCGAAATTGGCACCGCGAAGGGCAAAAAACAAGGAGCCTTCCGGGCAATCGCGCGTGTCGGTCGTTACCACGGGGTGTTCCAAATAAAGTTGATAAAGTTCGGAAAGGGACATGAATGAATGGATGTTGGTTCAAAAATAGGGTTCGCACCCTTGAATACAAAATAAGCAGGCAAATGAAAGGGGGAATACCTGCTTGAAAATCGATGCAAAATTACTGCTTTATCCCGTTCACGTAGCCCAGCCTTAAAATGTTTTGTCTACTTTTGCCTTCGTTCTCCGGATGAAAAGTTGCCGGACGCAAACTACACTTTGGGAGAGGAGAAAATCGTGCCATATACTGCCTAAGAGGAAGAGGGTCGGTATCGGATGTAGAAAGAAACATCTTCAACCTTATGCGAACCGTGTACACCTTGTGCTACACGGTGTGATACCCCCTTATAAAGATTAAGGAAACACTCCTTTCAGACTGACGGTAAAATGGTATAGACGAAGCACCCGTCTTCGAAGCGCGATTGGATTCCGATGCCTCCTCACTCATTCATACTTAACGCTATCTTCATGACGTCCATGTTCTCACTCAATCTTCGCGGAAAGCTCTATCCGCTCCATGAACCTCAAATAATGGGCATCCTCAACATCACGCCCGACTCTTTTTATGCCGAAAGCCGTACGACCGACGAAACTGCAATTACGCAGCGACTGGAACAAATGATGGCAGACGGTGCCGACATGATTGACATCGGAGCTTATTCCTCACGACCTGGAGCTGACGATGTCAGTGCGGAAGAGGAAATGGAACGCTTACGCCGCGGCTTGCGCATGGTGCGCGAACGCTACCCCGAAGTACCCGTTTCTGTGGACACATTTCGTGCCGATGTTGCCAAAATGGCGATTGAAGAAGGAGGTGCGGACATGATTAATGACATCTCAGGGGGCATGATGGATCGCCTGATGTTTCGCACGGTGGCTCAACTGGGCGTGCCTTACATCTTGATGCACATGCAAGGCACCCCTCAAACGATGCAGCAGGCTCCGCATTATGACGATGTGTTGCGCGAGGTGATTCTTTACCTGGCAGAAAAGATTGACCGACTGCACCAAATGGGAGCCAAAGACATTATCACGGATCCGGGCTTTGGATTTGGCAAGACGCTGGAACATAACTATGAACTGATGAACCACCTTGAGGACTTCCATCAGTTGGATTGTCCGCTATTGGTAGGCATCTCCCGCAAATCGATGATCTATAAGCTCTTGGGCGGTACTCCACAAACGGCACTCAACGGCACAACGGTGCTCCACGCCATCTCACTGATGAAGGGAGCCCACATGCTGCGTGTACACGATGTGAAGGAAGCAGTTGAGGCCAAACGGATGTACCTGAAGATGACACAGCCGTCAGACTAACAAACGTCTTCCCTCACTACACGCCTTCTCCCCTGCCCCACTGCTCCGTTACTCACTTACAATTTGCCTGCCCCATGATTGAATTTGGATTTAAAGACATACTGGACATCACGCTGGTAGCCCTGCTACTATACTACATTTACCGACTCATGAAGGAGTCCAGTTCGGCCAACATATTTGGTGGTATCATCGTCTTTATTGTGGTTTGGATCTTCGTGTCACAAATCTTCGAAATGCGCTTGCTTGGCGGCATTCTCGACAAGTTGGTCAATGTCGGTTCGCTGGCACTGATTATCCTGTTCCAGGAAGAAATACGCCACTTCTTTTCAACCATTGGCTCCCGGCCGGGCAACCGCTTCCTGTACCGCCTCTTCAGTTCCAACAAGGATACAGACGGGGTACACCGCGAAGACATCATGCCACTAGTCATGGCATGTATCAGCATGAGTAAACAAAAGGTGGGAGCACTGATTGTCATTGAACGCTATGTGGGACTAAGTGAATACAGCAGTTCGGGCGACCAAATCAATGCGGACATTACGCAACGACTGATTGAAAACATTTTCTTCAAGAACAGTCCGCTCCACGACGGTGCCATGATTATTTCGCACAAGCGCATCAAGGCCGCAGGTTGCATCCTCCCGATTTCGCACGACACGGACATCCCGAAATCACTGGGTTTGCGTCACCGCGCGGCTTTGGGCATCTCGCAAAAGAGTGACTGCCTCGCCATCATTGTGTCGGAAGAAACGGGCGGTATCTCGATTGCTGAAAATGGAAACTTCAAACTTCGCCTGTCGGCAGAAGAACTCGAAAGTGCACTATCAAAGGAATGGAAGGAATAAAGGTTGCGGTTGTTGAAAGAAGAGAATCTTTCTCCGTACCAATGCCTCTTCATTCGCTTTCATGCAGTGAAATCCTCCATAATCATACATTTTTACAGCATAACTGCATATTCTTCCACCTAATCCTGACCCATACCGACAAGTTGCAATCAAAATATTTTATTACCTTTGCCTCGCAATTTTCACATTAATCCTCTGATTCATCCTCTCAATGGTAAGAAGACCCAGAATAAAAAAGCCCAGACTACACCACGAAGGTACTGTCATCTTGCGTAACAGTTTAGCAGCCATCCTTGTTATCAACGGCTTGCTTTACTTCTTGCTGAAAGATGTGTGTCTGCTTCCTTTCTACATCATCCTCGCCATTAGCATCATACTCTACGCCATTGCGGTCAACTTCTTCCGCTGCCCGATTCGACTGTTCGAAGGCGATGTTGAAGGTACAGTTGTGGCAGCTGCTGACGGTAAGGTGGTGGTCATCGAAGAAGTGGAAGAGAATGAATACTTCCATGACCGCAGACTCATGGTCTCTATCTTTATGTCGGTCACCAATGTACACGCGAACTGGTTCCCTGTAGAGGGAATCGTGAAGAAGGTGGCTCACCACAATGGTAACTTCCATAAAGCTTGGCTTCCGAAGGCAAGCACGGAAAACGAACGTTCGACGGTTGTCATCGAAACTCCTGAAGGTCACGAAGTATTGGTGCGCCAGGTAGCGGGTGCGGTGGCTCGACGCATTGTAACGTATGCCCGTGAAAACGAAGAGTGTTGCATTGACGAACACATGGGCTTCATCAAGTTTGGCTCACGCGTAGACGTTTACCTGCCTGTTGGCACAGAAGTTCTGGTTAAGATGGGACAAAAGACGGTAGGCAACCAGACCGTTATTGCCCGATTGAAATAAAAATACCCTCCTTACAGCTAAGGTGAAGCCGCCAGCCCAAGAGTTGCTGCGACTTCACCTTTCCCGATTTATAGAAGAAATAACAATGAAAAAGCACATCCCTAACTTGCTGACATGTAGCAACCTTATCTCGGGTTGCATCGCCACTTACTATGCCTTTTGTGGTGAATACCAAGTAGCTTTCCTCTTGATTATGCTCGGAGCAACCTTTGACTTCTTTGACGGGTTTGCCGCTCGCCTGCTCCATGTTGCCTCCCCCATTGGCAAAGAACTTGACTCACTGGCTGACGACATTACCTTTGGTTTTGCGCCGGCAGCTATTGTATTTAGCCTCATCCAGACACTCTTGCTCCCAGCCAATTGTCCGGCAAATTGTCCGGTGACGACGTGGGGCATTACGCCCTACCTGCCTTGTGGCGCGTTCCTGATTGCTGCTTTTTCGGCTTTACGACTGGCCAAGTTCAACCTGGACGAACGACAGACTACGACCTTTATCGGAATGCCGACTCCGGCCAATGCCCTCTTTTGGGGTTCGCTGAGCGTCGGTATGGAATCAACGGGTTGGTTGACGGGAGAGCCCTGGCTCGCTTTTGCCTTATTAGGAGGCGTGGTCGCATCCTGCTGGTTGCTTGTATGTGAGATTCCCATGTTTGCGCTCAAGTTTAAATCGTTTGCCGTCAAGGACAATGTGTTGCGCTATTCCTTCATCTTATGCAGTGCCATTCTGCTTATTTGGTTGCAATGGATGGGGTTTGCCGTCATCATTCTGCTCTACATTATGATTTCGGTAATGAACAACCTCATTACATCTAACATGATACGCAACGAATAATTCTTTTGAACTAAAAAGACTCCATGCTTATGAAATCAATGCTCGGATGCCTTTTCATCTTCATCTTTGGCGGCATCCTCCTCTTTATTGGGCTCATTCGTATCGTCACCCAAATGCTCTTTGGCAAGGGGACATCAAGCACAGCTAAAGGGGCATTTGGTCCCTTCTGTAGCTTTGGCGGCTTTGGCAATACGAACCAAAGCCCTCATCAACAACAAGCAGAATCAACCCACCAGCATACGGACACACGTGCTGGCAATGCACACCACGAAGGAAACCCCAATTCACGTCAAAAACGATCGGGAAAGATTTTTGAAAAAAACGAAGGAAAATACGTGGATTTCGAAGAAATACATTAAATCTCGCGACCCGATTGTTTGATACAAATAGAAAACTTCTAACTTTGCAAGACAGAAACATTTAACCCCTTAATACAATTTTATGAGACTCGTAAAATGCTTTGCTTTTGCATTTGCTGCCATGCTCTCTATGGGCATTTCGGTTTCAAATGCACAGTCCCTTTCACCCTCTACCAAGTGGCATTGGAACAAGGGTACCATTGTAGTTGATACTCCTCAGCGTCCGGCTGGACAGAAGGATGTTCTTAACTTGACTGCACCGAAAATCCAGAACCTCCGCGTAGCGTTCGTTGGTCTCGGTATGCGTGGTCCCGGTGCTGTAGAACGTTTCTGCCACATCCCCGGTGTGGAGATTGTTGCGCTCTGTGACTACGAAGCTGGCCGTGCAGAAGGTTGCCAGAAATACTTGAAGAATGCTGGCCTTGCTCCTGCTGTCATCTATTCAGGCGAAAAGGGTTACGAAGAACTCTGCAAGCGCAATGACATTGACCTCGTTTATGTAGCAACGGACTGGGATCACCACTTCCCCGTAGCTAAGTGCGCATTGGAAAATGGCAAGCACACGGCTATCGAAGTTCCCTCTGCTATGAACCTCGAACAGTGCTGGGATCTCATCAACCTCTCTGAAAAGACGCGTAAGCACTGCATGATTCTTGAGAACTGCTGCTACGACTGGTTCGAAATGAACACGTTGAACATGGCTCAGCATGGTGTGTTCGGTGAAATCATCCGCGCTCAGGGTGCTTACATCCACAACCTCGATGACTTCTGGGATTACTACTGGAAGAACCCCAACGGAACGGACAAAGAAAAACTCGGCTGGCGTATGAAGTACAACATGGAGAACCGTGGTGACGTTTACGCTACGCACGGCCTCGGTCCTGTTGCTCAGGCACTCGACATTCACCGTGGTGACCGCATGACTACGCTCGTTGCTATGGATACGAAGAGTTTCCACGGTAAGGAATATGTAGAAAAGAAGACGGGCAAGCCTTGCGAAAACTACCGTAATGGTGACCACACAACGACCCTCATCCGTACGGAAAACGGTAAGGTGATCGAAATCCAGCACAACGTAATGACTCCCCAGCCCTACAACCGTCTCTACCAGTTGACGGGTACTAAGGGTTTTGCTAACAAGTATCCTTCTGAAGGTTACGCTGTAGACGCTAAGCAGTTGGCTGCTACGGGTCACCAGCCCAAGGTGGACAACCTCAGCTCTCACGGTTTCATGCCTGATGCTGAAAAGAAGGCACTCGAAGCACAGTACCAGCACCCCATCCTCAAGAAGTATGGCGAAATGGCTAAGGAAGTAGGTGGCCACGGTGGTATGGACTTCATCATGGATGCACGTATGGTTTACTGCCTCCAGAACGGTCTTCCCCTCGACATGGACGTTTATGACCTCGCTGAATGGTGTAGCCTCGCTGAACTCGGTTCACTCTCTATGGATAACAACTGCGCTGCTGTAGAATTCCCCGACTTTACCCGTGGTAACTGGAACAAGGTGAAGGGTTACAAGCACGCTTATGCTCCCGAAGCTGAAGAGAAGGCTGTAGAAGAAGCTGCTAAGGCATTTACCGCTGCTCAGAAGGAAGCTACGGCTAAGAACAACCTTTGGACGCTCTATGAAGGCGTGAAGAAGGCTGCTGATGACAAGGCTAAGGCTAAGGCTCAGAAGGCTTACGACAAGGCTGTTGCTAAGGCTGACGCTCAGATTGCAAAGGCTCTCAAGGCTAAGAAGTAATCAAGCATGATGAGAAGTTCAGTAGCATACTGAACGCTTCTTTATAAGAAAAGGTTGCATCTCATTAGGGTATTCCTAATCAAGATGCAGCCTTCTTCTTTTAACAAAACAAGACTTTGATTGTAATCCAGTGGATGACGATGAGCTTTGCTCATTTTTTCTCCTGCACAGATGACCTATCTTCCTCTCTCGCAACTAAGTGAGGTATGAGCAGTTTGTCATAAAATCAGTAATTTCGCGCCATGAAATCGTGAAGGCTTGATAAGCTGGATGTTCACGACTTCTGCGTATATATCTATCTTATTCCTTGTAATATGTCAACCTCCTTATCAGTCCGCAGTTATTCCTATTCCCAAATTTGGGCGATTGCCTTTCCTATTCTTATCAGTACCCTTATGGAACAGCTAATCGGAATGACCGATACGGCATTTCTGGGGCGCGTAGGCGAAATCGAACTGGGAGCTTCTGCCCTTGGGGGCATCTTTTACATCACAGTCTTCATGCTTGGACTTGGCTTTAGTATCGGAGCACAGATTCTGATGGGGCGGCGCAACGGTGAAGGGAATTATGAACAAATCGGTACGATCTTTTACCACAGTCTGGCCTTTCTACTGCTAATGGCGGCATTGCTATTCATGGCAACCCGACTGTTTGCTCCCTTCATCATGAAACATATCATCCAGTCACACCAAGTCTATGTGGCTGCAAACGATTACTTACACTGGCGAGTATTTGGCTTTTTCTTTGCCTTTGTCAATTGCATGTATCGCGCTTTCTATGTGGCTACGACGCATACCCGCACCTTGACACTGAATTCCTTGGTGATGGTCGGAAGCAATATTGTCTTCAACTATATTCTCATCTTTGGTAAGTTCGGTGTGCCTGCCTTCGGTATTGCCGGTGCAGCAATGGGTAGTTGCATGGCTGAAGGGGTATCAACGCTTTTCTTTGTAGTTTACACGCGTTGCCGCATCCCTTATACGAAGTATGGTTTGGGACGATTGCCAAAATTCCGCCTTCATTTGTTAGGAAAAATACTGGGCATCAGCATGTGGACTATGGTACAGAATTTTCTCTCGCTGGCAACCTGGTTTCTCTTCTTCCTGTCGGTGGAGCATTTAGGGGAACGCGACTTGGCAGCTACCAACATTATCCGCAATATTTCTTCCTTTACCTTCATGACGGTCATTGCTCTTGCCTCCACGGCCAGTACCTTGGTCAGCAACTTAATGGGGCAAGGTGAAATTCAGGCTGTAGGACCGATGTTGCGCCGAACGATTACTCTAGGATTCTTCATCCTTATACCTATCATTGCGCTGATCTTTCTCTTTGGAGAACAGGTCATGGGTATCTTTACCAATGATGCCAGCCTCATCGAGGCAGGACGCGGAGCACTCTACGTCATGCTGTCTTCCTATATACTGACTATCCCGGCGCAAATACTCTTTCACTCGGTTAGTGGTACAGGTAACACTCGCACAGCACTTGCTATCGAATTTGCTGCGCTCTTTATCTACTGCATCTTTATTGGCATTGCCATCTTTGGCTACCGCATCCCGCTTACTTGGTGCTGGCTAAGTGAACACGTCTACGGTTTCTTTGCCCTACTCTTCTCTGTCATTTACTTGAAATGGGGAAACTGGGAAGGAAAGAAGATTTAAGAACCAGTCTAGATCAGAAAATACGATACAACAGAAAGTACGGAAATTACAGAAACTCACATTATCTGTAACTTCCGTACTTTTTCTATTCAGAACTTATTCAATAAGAAGAAATCGTATGACTACCAACCAGCTAATGTGGAGAATACACGAAATAAGCTGAAGTACATCGATTAAATTCATTCATGTTATGGTTCACACAACTTTGTCGAAAGAACCTTGATCAATAGACTGCCACATACAAATAAAAGAAGGCTCAAACCGCATCTGCAGTTTGAGCCTTCTTTTAATAATATGAGCTTCGAATTACATACGTTCGTGGAAAGAACGAGAGATTACTTCGAGCTGATGTTCGCGAGAGAGCTTCACGAAGTTCACAGCGTAACCGCTGACACGGATTGTGAGCTGCGGATACTTTTCGGGGTGTTCCATTGCATCCTCAAGCATTTCACGGTTCAGTACGTTTACGTTCAAGTGGTGTGCACCCTTTGTAAAGTAACCGTCCATCATCGTAACAAGGTTTTCAACACGCTCCTCAGGCGTAGGACCAAGGCTCTTCGGCACGATGCTGAAGGTGTTAGAGATACCATCCTGAGAGTCACGGTAACGAAGCTTAGCAACAGAAGCGAGTGAAGCAACTGCACCGCTCTTGTCACGGCCGTGCATGGGGTTTGCACCGGGAGCAAAAGCAACGCCTGATTCACGACCATCAGGAGTAGCACCCGTCTTCTTACCGTACATCACGTTAGAAGTGATGGTGAGGAGAGAAAGCGTGGGCTTAGCGCCTTTGTAAACGGGAAGCTTCTTGAGCTCTTCAGTGAAGAAATAAACGAGGTCAACACCGAGGTGGTCAACACGGTCATCGTTGTTACCGAAGCAGGGGTATTCGCCCTGGATATCGAAGCTTTCAGTCAAGCCGATCTCGTTGCGCTTCGCCGTTACGCTAGCATATTTGATAGCAGAGAGAGAGTCGATAGCGATAGACAAACCAGCTGCACCGTAAGCGATGTTGATAGACGGGTTCGTATCGATGAATGCCATCTGTGCCTTCTCGTAGTAGTACTTGTCGTGCATGTAGTGAATGATGTTCATGGCATCATTGTATACACGAGCAATCTGCGTCAGAACGAGCTTGTAGTTCTTCATTACTTCTTCGAAGTTGAGCTTATCAGAAGTCAATGCAGGAATACCTTCGAGCATGACGGTACCCGTCTTCTCGCAACGACCACCGTTGATAGCCAGCAAGAGAGCCTTTGCCAAGTTACAACGTGCACCAAAGAACTGAATCTGGCGACCGATTTCCTGGTAAGATACGCAGCATGCAATACCGTAGTCATCAGAACCACGTACTTCACGCATCAAGGTATCATTCTCGTACTGAATAGAAGAAGTGTCAACACTTACCTGAGCACAGAAGTTCTTGAAACCTTCGGGAAGTTCGGGGCTCCAAAGCACCGTCAAGTTGGGTTCGGGTGAGGGACCGAGGTTGTAGAGCGTCTGGAGGAAACGGAATGAAGTCTTCGTAACCTTCGTGCGACCGTCATTGAAACGACCACCGATAGATTCAGTTACCCAAGTGGGGTCACCAGCAAAGATTTCGTTGTATGCTTCCATGCGGAGGTGACGAACCATACGAAGCTTCATAACGAACTGGTCAACAAGCTCCTGAGCAAAAGTTTCGTCAATCAAGTTGTGCTTCAAATCGTGCTCGATGTAGATATCGAGGAATGAAGACACGTTACCGAGAGACATAGCAGCACCATCCTGTTCCTTCACAGCTGCGAGGTAAGCCATGTATACCCACTGTACAGCTTCCTGTGCAGTCTGAGCGGGACGAGAGAGGTCGAGGCCGTAGTATTCGCCCATTACCTTGATTTCGTTGAGTGCCTTGATCTGCTCAGCCACTTCTTCGCGCAGACGAATCTGTGCTTCCGTCATGGGACCAGTCAAGCCCTGAAGGTCAGCCTTCTTAGCCTCAACCAAACGGTCGATACCGTAAAGTGCCAAACGACGGTAGTCACCAATCACACGACCACGTGCATAGTTATCGGGCAAACCCGTCAAGAAACCGAGTGAACGGAAACGACGAATTTCCTCAGTGTATACATCAAACACACCATCGTTGTGAGTCTTGCGGTAGTGGGTGAAGATATCCTTTACCTTAGGATTCACTTCAGTGCCTTGCTGTGCACAAGCTTTCTCTACCACCTTAATACCACCGAAAGGCTTGATGGAACGACGAAGCAACTCGTCAGTCTGAAGACCTACAATGAGTTCGTTGTCTTTGTCGATATAACCAGCTTTGTGTGAAGTAATAGTAGAAACCGTGTCGGGATCAAGAGAACGTACACCGCCGTTTGCGCGTTCTTCTTCCAATGCCTGAAGGCAGATGTTCCAAAGTTTGCGAGTGCGGTCCGTGGGGCCAACGAGGAAGGAAGCGTCACCTTCATAGGGAGTGAGGTTGAGACGAACGAAATCAGTTACGTTGATTTGCTCTTTCCAGGGTCCTTCGATGAAGTTCATTATAAATAAGGATTAAGGAGTAAATAATTGAGAACGATCTTCGAATAACAGAAGTTGTCACCGAATTATCGTTCTGTTTGATTTCTAAAAATATGTACTTAGGATAAGAAAAGCTCTTCTGAGCTTATATATGCCGAATGAAAAACGACTACTAGTCAACACATAAGACCATTCAAGTCAGCCTCGTTGTTGCTGATCTATGGTTTCCCTTTCGACGATGCAAAGATACACTTTTGGGGTTGTTTGTGCAAGAATTCTTGCAGATTTAATTAACGGAATTGTAACCAATACAACTTTTGAAGTGTAAGCTTTGCAAAAAGAAGGAGGAATCGAATGAAAATAAACGGCTATACAGCCGCATCTTTTCATTCGGTTCCTCCTATAGGCAAAGGGGATAACGTGCTATTTACACGAATTTAATCGCCCAAAAGAATGACCTTGATGTAATCTTTCAATTGAAATGGTCCCTTGCGGTAACCGCCCTGCGAATCACTAAGCAGAAGAAGCGTACGACGGCCATCCGCCAAAGTTCTACCGAAACACATGGCTTCGTAATTGGCAAAATTCAAACGGAAGGGCTGTACACTGGTTTTCCAACTTGCCAACAGCTTCTTCGTCATAAACCGATTGCTGTCAAGCTGAGGTAAACTGATGCTGCTGTCTATTTGATGGCTTTCTGCGGGATTGACCAGATACAATTTGCAGATACATTCACTGCTGAGTCCCCCCGAAGTAATATTAGCTTCACGTTCCAATACCAATAAGCGACCATCGGGCATAGCGGTCAACTCGGGAACACCATAATAATACTGCTTACCAAAATCCTCTTTCCGTCCTCGATCCATCCGATAGGCATACTGTGCCACTGGCTGGAAGTCTTCACCGAAGGCTTGAAAGCGCAGTAAATTTTGTGCATTGGGATGTTGCGGACCAGCGGCCTCTCCGTCTATAGGTAACGTGCTTTCAGTCGTAGTCCAAATACGATGGGTTTGTGCATCGTAAGTCAATGCTTCAAAACCATAGTTATGCACGATGTTTGATCGGTTGAAGATGGCAGGAACATTCAACTTGCGCCCTGTAGGTTGTCCTTCCAGATTGTATTCCAAGACTTCCTGATCACCTTCACCACTAATCAGCACCGTTTGGGTTGTAGGTAAATAAACAATTCCCTCACAGTCACGAATGGTCTTGCCAGCTGCATCGACTTGAGGGTGGTTATTGCCCTTAAACTCTTCAAGATATACTTGGGTCACTTCGCCCGTTGCTGGATGTTGGTCGATGCGAAATATGAAAAAACCATCTCTGGGTTCATCGTCGCTAACAACAGCATAACGATTGCCTCCCATGGGAGCAATGCCACTAAATTGTCCGCTCCCAACGTTCCATTTACTCATGGAAACTGGCTTTAGCTCAAGTGCTGTCTGTGCACTGACGACACTCGGTACGCAAGCAAAGAGTAAGAATAGTAACTGTTTCATCTTTATCAGATTAAATGTAAAGAATAACGTGAGTCGCTCCTTATCAATTGCATCCTACGGCAATGCGAATCGAACAAACTCTACGCAAATATTCACCTACGAATGGATTTTCAACGTCTACTTAAGAGGACACCTACTCATCCAACATCATATCCATGACTATGGGCTGAGCTGCCATAAACATAGCGGCCAATCCACCGGGGGTGATGATGCTTTCCGGGCGTATGTCGGTCAAACGCACACGCCCGTTTTCTACGATATACCATCCGTTATTCTCTGGAATATCCAAATCACCATCAATACCAATGTGTAACTGGAAACCGGGATTGGGCTGGGCGATACCTGCCAAGAAACGCGGCACATTGATTACACGAGCCATGGCGTAAGGTTCAGTCCCCTTATTTGAGCCTGGAATACAGAAACGACGATAAACTTCCGCAACCCCGCATTCACGACAAAGGTATTCGACAAAGGCCTTACGCGTAGCAGCTTCCGTTATTGCTAAAGTACGAATGTAGACTTTTCCATTCTTTTCCTTCACTGCTAAACAGAATCCAACTAAACGACGTTTGCGATGGGCAACCAACACATACCCGTCTTCCAAGTCTGCCGCTTCGAGAGCAGCAAAGAAGTCTTTCTCTGAAGGATGTACCATGAATGGAAGGGTCTGTGTGAGACGACGATAGAATACATACAATTCCTGACGCCACTCATCGGGGCGTGAAACTTCTATCTTATCGGTCTCTCCATCCTGGGAAATATCTAAAGGTAACTCTTGACGATAAACGGAGGTCCAATAAGAACCATGCTGCGGCTTTTCATAAAACGTACGCAAGGTTTCGGAACCAGGTATCAAGAGACTGAGCGTTGCTCCCTGTGCATAAAGACGACGATGGGCCTCATGAAGCAGGTTGCTAGCAAACCCTCTGCCACGATAATCGGGAAGTGTGGCAAGCCCCGAAATATAACCTGCATATTGAACAGAGCCATAAAAGGTCAAACGATAAGGAAGAACTTGCGTAGCTGCCACCACTTTACCATCCATACGGACTGTAAGGTTAGCTTCATCGGTATATTTATCTTCAAAATAGATATCCATAAAGTCCTCGCTATCAGCAAAGCAAGTACGCCAGAGATCGCGAGTCTGAGATTTGATTTCTTCGGGTGTTGTAAGCATAAATAACAGGTTAGATACTGATTGTCATATTTCGGTATAGGTTTTACCTATGAAAACGTTATGCCCCAAGATTCGTCTACCACGAAACGGTTGATAAAGGAACTAGAAAATTCACCTTACCCGTTGGTCGTAGAGAATGGATGCTTGGTCATGACGGTATATTTCTGCAAGAGATATTCTGGCTGATAGGAAAGCTTCGCACGACGAAGACCTTCGATACCTAAATCCTCTTCTCTGTTTAAGTAGATGTATTGTTCCGGTATGCGCCGGGCAAATTCTCGATTGACAATTGCAAAAGCTCCCTCATAACGTGTGTCGGCTTTTTCCATACAAACTCCAAAAGTATCGTGGTTGATGGGAGCACCATAAGTAAAAGCTACAATCTGTCCTTCGACACATACCACAATACCTTGTCCACCTAATTCGTCCCAATGCTCAAATGCAGTCAGCAACGAACGACGCTCGGCTTCGTAGGTATAACGGCCAGCCTCAGTTTCTACAGCCTTACTATCCACCCACTGCGCATCCAATTCGATACATTGAGGAATCAGTTCAACTGTGAGGGGAAGGACCTCATAATCAGGATAAAGTTTGGCAAAGCGATTAGCAAAATTACGCTTCGGCTGTAATTTCTTACCCGCTAAGGTTGCCAAAGACTCACGGCGGTAAATGTAGTCGGTATAAGCCCGGTCGGCAGTCGCATAGAAATAGTCGGGCATGGCCACATCTAACCGACGAAGTGAATTTTCACAGACGCCCATCAACAGGAAGGGGTGCCCCTGTGAGACTGCATCTGCAATCATCTCTGACAAGATAGCACGCCAATCGCCTGTGCCCACAGGAGCTAAATAAGCAAGATGCCCATCAGCCTTAAAGCGAAACAGTAACCAGCCTTCGTAATCTGCGACTTCGGTGTCGTAGAGAAAACGCCAGCTGATGAGGTTCATGAAATTCAAATCGCAGTTGCGACAATCTGTGGAATACACCCGTTGTTGCACCCAATCTCGGTCTGCAAGGGTTAGGGGATGAAAAGGAATGGACATGGACTATCAGAATGTTTTATGTAAAAGCGTAAGAGCACCCCGTCACGGGCACAATCAGAATGGAAAAGTCTTGACTAGTTCTTGCTGATATTGTTGCACCCGAATCTGAATGGAATCTCTACCCTTTACCAAATGAGCATCTAAAGGACGAAGAGGAATGGAAAGGTAGACCCTACGCGTATAGTCTTCGGAATCAGCATTTTGATCGTGAATCAACTTTACACAGAGAGTTTTCGTCCCATTCGGGTAAGATTGATATCCAATTTCACTCGCACCAAAATAATGAGTGCCCTTAACGGTTCCCAATACGTCAAGCAACAAATTGAGATAGTTAGGAGCCAACGAAACTGCCGCAAACTTCACAGGATCATACTTAACCCGATCATCGTGAAAATGGCTGACATGTGGTGTCAATACCGGAACACAATCTGCCAGTCTTACCTGGTCATCATATTGCGTGAAGACACTGATTACTCGTGAAAGTGTATCTGCAGGTAACTGAGCAGGCGGATTAAGTACTGCATATTCCTTCCCATTATCTAAACGCATCTTGACTCCCCTTCCCTCACTATCTGTCAATAGATCTGCTAGTTCGGTACGGTAGGCTGGCAATACTGCCTGTTCTTCTTCACAAGCAAGAAAAAGTAACGAGCAACACAAAAGGATGAATCGAATCATGGGAGTATATAAAACTAGATGTCGGATTGACCTAACAAGGATGCCAACCTAACAGCCAACAGGACAAATCCTGTTGGCTGAATTAGCTGTTACTAAATTAAATGCAGAAAAAGTACTAACCTCTTGCAGCCAAATGGTTACGCAAGGGGTTGGCATACATAGTTAAAATGCGTTCGCGCAAGAAGGCCTCATCCTTATTGGGGAGCTGAATCAAAGCCAAACGATCGCTCAGATAATGCAGGAAGGTTGCCTTATCTTCAGCAGTATAATGACTGGTAGATTCGACATCACGTTCTTCAAGCAAATCCAACGCGATATAATTAGCGGGGAAGAGCTCATAACCCAAATGTATCGAACGGTCTATGCGCGAAGCCACTTCATTATAAAACTCAATCTTAGACAATTCTTTCAATTCATCAATCCAGGTATTTACAGGCTCTCCCATTCGGTATACAACACGTCCTTTATAGCCAAAGATACCAGTCTGCATATTTGTCAAGTCATCCTGCGGGCTCTTCTTAAACTCCGGATTATCGCGCTTCTGTTGAAATTCCTGTGCCTTGAGAAAGTCGCAAGGGTCATATTCATAGGAAATAGACAGAGGCACAAGATTCATTTCCTTCAAGCTTTCCAACGGAGAACCTTCACCACCTAATACCATCATCTTCAGTACAGACTCCTGCGTACGATCGTTTGAATCTTTGGCACGGCCTTCACGCTGAGCTATCCAGATATTCTCTTGCTTCTCACGGATGGCAAAGTGCATATACCGACTCATTCGTTTGCTGGCAGCCAGCATTTCACGCATGCCTAAGGAACGTTGTACGATAAACGACTTGTTAATACGTACCAACGTCTTAATCCAAGGATGAATCAACAGGTTATCGCCAATAGCGATTTCTACTGTTGTGCGGAAACCATTCTCTATCAGCAAGACCGAAAGCAAGGCTGGATCCAAGACAATGTCACGGTGATTGGAAATGAAGGTATGACTACCCCCACGCGCTTCTGCAGAAAGAGTTGATGCATCCAAGATGGCTCCTTTACTACAACGTTCAAGCAACTGGTTGAGCAATTGATGGAAAAAGACCTTCTGCACTTCAAGTGAATCCTTACAGCTATACAACTTTGCCTTTAAAGCCTCAAAGGGAACTCCTTCGAAGAAAGACTGCATCAGCACACAAAACTCCGAATCGGCCATTAGGCTATCGAAGGCTGCTGGAAGTTCTTCGGGCAAATAAGGACGAATATCGTCAAAATCGTGAACATTCATGGCGATGGTATGTTTAGAGGAAAATACATGCACGCCTAACTTGGCGCACGATATAATAAAAATGACTCCGAAAACCGGAAACCGAATGAGACGCTTTCCTCTGTTTCCGGAGCCTATCTATGTGGAAAGACGTTTAACTCAGTGCAATTTAGAGTTTACCCTCAATAATTTCACTCAAAACGTCCTTGATGTCGAGGCCTGCCGCCCGTACCTGTTGCGGAATAAAGCTTGTGGCCGTCATACCGGGTGTGGTATTGATTTCCAAGAGATTAATTTGCTCATTTCCCTTTTCACCACTTAAGATATAATCAATGCGAATAATGCCGTAGCAACCTAAAAGACGATAGATGCGACGCGTCATTTCACTTACTCGACAGGCTGTTTCCTGTGCAATGCGTGCCGGAGTAATCTCATCTACTTTGCCATTGTACTTCGCATCGTAATCAAAGAATTCTTGGGTAGTAACTACTTCGGTAATAGGGAATGTGACCACATCTTCATTCGGACGCTTGTAGCAACCACAAGTAATCTCAGTACCAACCATGATTTTCTCTATCATGACCTCGTCACTTTCAATCATGGCTTTATCAATCGCCGCATAAAGGTCGTCAGCAACCTTGACCTTAGTGACACCAAAACTGGAACCACCTGCATTGGGCTTCACAAAGCAGGGAAGTCCTAGACGAGTTACAATAGCTTCTACAGAAGGAACGGATTCCCCTTTCCGTACTAAGATGGAGTCGGAAAGATGCAGATCTGAATAAGCACGAAGGTAATTATTCAGCGCAAACTTATTGAAGGTCAATGCTTCTACCAGTACATCACTAGTTGAATATGGCAAACCAATCAAGTCAAAATAGCCTTGAAGAATACCATTTTCACCAGGGGTACCGTGAATCGTGATATAAGCAAAGTCAAATTCGTGGCGACCGTCTGAAGCGGTAAAGGAAAAGTCGTTGCGATCAATCGTGCAAACTTCACCTAAATAGTTAACAGTCCAAGTTCCCGCTTGGATTTCTACTACATAGGAATTGTACTTCTCCGTATCCATAAAGGACAAGATGCCTTCCGCAGAACGCAAAGAAACATCGTGCTCGGAGGAATCACCTCCGGCAACAATAGCAATGGTACGTTTCATAAAATTCAAATCCTTGAGTCCTGCTGCAAAACCAACAGAACAGGACGTACCCCTTTCATGGGGAATGCGTCTTGTCGGGAATATTTAAAGATTAAATGGTAATATCAGATGTAGATGTTGATTTGATGCCATCAATATACTTTTCCCACTTTTGAAGCAAAGCAGTCATATCAGCAGGCAACTCTGTTGTAAAATCCATTTCCTTCCCTGTACGGGGATGCTGGAAACCTAAGGTTCGGGCATGCAAGGCCTGGCGTGGACAAAGCGCAAAACAATTCCGAATAAAGCTATTATAGGTACTACTTTGCGTACCACGCAATATTTGGTCTCCACCATATCGTTCATCGTTAAACAGCGGATGTCCGATGTGCTTCATGTGTACACGAATCTGGTGCGTTCGGCCTGTTTCTAATATACATTGTACCAAGGTTACATAACCGAAACGACGGAGCACTTTATAATGGGTTACCGCACTCTTACCGATGCCTGAATCTGGCGCAAACACAGCCATTTGCATCCGGTCACGAGGATTACGGGCAATATTTCCTTCGATACGCCCTTCGTCTTCAATGGGATTACCCCAAACTAGGGCATTGTACTGGCGACGGGTTGTTTTGTTGAAGAATTGTACCCCAAGTTTGGTCTTAGCTTCTGGTGTTTTGGCTACCACGAGTAAGCCTGACGTGTCTTTATCGATACGGTGTACCAATCCAACAGCCGGATCGTTCGGGTCATAAGCCGGATTGTCCTTTAAATGCCAAGCGATGGCATTTACCAATGTGCCTGTATAATTGCCACAACCTGGATGTACTACCAAACCAGCTGGTTTATTGATAACCATCAAGTCTTGATCTTCATAGACCACATCAAGAGGGATATTCTCGGGTTCAATCTTATTCTCATAACGCGGACGGTCCAAAAGCAAAGTGACCACATCGTGCGGCTTCACTCGATAATTGCTCTTGACTGGCTGTCCATTTACGTGAATAAAACCAGCTTTAGCTGCTAATTGGATTCGATGACGGGACGTATCTTTCAGATGATCAAGCAAGAACTTGTCAATGCGCAAGAGCTGCTGGCCTTTATCAGCCACCACACGATAATGCTCATAAAGTTCGGCCGCTTCATCACCGCCGTCATCCTCATTCAAATCATTGAGATCCGTGAGTTCCTCATCGGGTAACTCGGTATAAATAGGCTGCTCCAAGTAGGAAGTTATATTTTAGGGTTATGATTCAATGTGTATGTCACACTATTCATGAGACGATGCTAAATCTGAGTGGAAGTAGCAGATGAGGATACAGCAGAAGGAGTTGTACCTGATGTTTCAGGAGCATCTGTTGTTTCCCCTTCTATGATTTCCTCCTCTTCTATTGGCACATTCAAGAGGTAGTCCAAACTATCATTTCCGTTGTACTCCTCTTCTAAACCACCGGCACCAACCACCAATACAACGGGTGTATTGACCGATACTCGGGTACCTGCAGAAACATCCCGACCATTGACTTTAATGCCATACACCCATTCGGGGTCACCAACGATGTATTCTGTTGCACCGAGCTTAAAGCCCAGCACTTTTAATTTATCTTCTGCCTCACGTCGTGAACAATTATCTGCCACGTCGGGCAATGCGATTTTACGTGGTCCGTCTGCATTAATAGTCAAGTAGAGTGTACGGCCAGGCTTTACTTTTTCACCTGGCAACAAGGATTGTTCCAATACTGAGTAAGGAGTTGCCCGATATACGTAACCTGTATCGGTCACTTCAGCCAACAGCCCAACAGCTTCCAATTTACTCTTGGCTGTCTGTTCATCCAAGCCACGAACATCGGGTATTTCAACCGAGTCGCCGTGACGGGTGTAGGAATCCAGAAAAAAGAGCGCACCTATTAATAAGACCACCGAGGCCAGTACGATTCCTAAACAATTTCCCATCAACAAGGGGCTAAATATCTTCTTGAAAAATTCGTTGATAGACATATGTTTTAAGTAAGAACGGCAGACCGCGTGCCTTCACGCTCCATTCCAATATTATAGACAAGCAGAAGCTGTTACGCTCCTCACCAAGCACCAATCTGCCAAGAAACGCAGCAAAGGTAATACAAAAAGACAATATTTCCCCTAGCTCTAAGCGGATAGTAAGGCTAGTGTAAAGTTGTTTATAGTGGGACATCGCATGAATCGGAACGGAATCGATTTTAGCGAGTTCTCAATTACTCAGATGCTTTCGCCATCGAGCTCTTACGGAGACTGCATCTTTGTTATTGCAAATTATTGCTGTCTGATAAAAGTTTTTTCTGCCAGATATAATTAGGGCTGACACCTATTGCAAGGGGCAGCCCTTTCCGGTTACTTTGATTTTGGAAATAAACAGATATAACCGATGAGTAAAAGTAGTCATTTTAACGGACAGCAATATTGGGAATTTGGCGTTGCACTCCTGCAATGTGGTTTCGCGACTTTGAAAATCGGCATTGCACTCCTGCAATGTGATTCCGCTACTTTGGAAAGGAGCATTGCACTACTGCAAAATGCTTCCGCTACTTTGAGAAGGGGCATTGCACTTTTACAATGTGGTTCCGCGACTTTGGAAAGGGGCATTGCACTTTTACAATGCGGTTCCGCAACTTTGAAAAGGGGCATTGCACTTTTACAATGCGGTTCCGCGACTTTGGAAAGGGGCGTTGCACTTCTGCAATGCGGTTTCGCGACTTTGGAAAAGAGCGTTGCAGAAGTGCAATGCTACTTTCAGTCGCTACGCTCAGCAAGCAAATGGTGTTACGGAACAAGCATACAAAAAGGCCTGACACTGTAGCGATAGACACATCACACAGGTCAGACCTTAGCTGCAAGTCCCCTATTGTATTGAATAAGTCTGTGAGGAAGACATGCAGGTCTTCTACCTATGACGAACCGCAATAAACAAGGATACTAACTACACAAGCGGTTCGCACGTATCCCTTCGTTAAAACTTTTCCCTGTAGTTAACTAAGGGGATACTTAAAATTCGATTCCTAACCATATCCTGAAAGCATACCTGCTTAGGTCTATAGCTCATCGGAATCATTGCCTATTGAACTTGCCGCAAAGATAGAGGGGATTTCCCACCCGCAATTGTTCCATTTTAGTCCATTTCGCTATAAAATGTTTTGAGAAGGCTTTTTCTCTCTCACAGATTGCGTAGCTTTGTCCTAGCACAAGGAGCTAATAATCCTTTTGCCTTTCAGCTTGCGCCGCTGGTTCCGCTCAATGAATAACTAAGCGAAAAGAGGACTTTCGTCCTTAAACATTCCTCTCTGACCAGGTAGCGACATGCCCCGCGTAAGCTCCATCAATTGACTATCGCATCTCGTAGAAACTGCTCAACCAGCTGTTTCTACAAGTTTGTTTCCGCCACTATGACAAACAAAATACCCTCCCTTCTGACCCGAGTAGAAGAAACGCTTGGACAAAAGATTTGCACCCCCCGCGATTTTGATGCCCTGTCACAATCGATCTATACTTCTACCCACATACGCATCTCTTCCAGCACCCTGAAGCGTATGTGGGGATATGTGCACGATGTTCCCAATTACGCACCACGCAGTTACACCCTGCACGCCCTGGCACAATACATTGGCTACAAGGATTTCGACACGTTCTTGATGAATCTGGACGAAAGCAATGCGGAAGTTGACAGCGACTTTATCTGCAACCAGCAGCTTTGCACCGATAATTTACCCGTAAATACTCGTATCAGGCTACTTTGGGAGCCCAATCGCTGTCTGACCATTCGACTTCAAGAAAATGGCTTATTTATTATTGAGGAGTCTATCAACAGCAAACTCGCTGTCGGCGATACCTTCTGCTGTTCCCACTTCGTTTGGAACGAGCCGCTCTACCTCCACTCCCTGACGCATGGAGAGTTTAAGAATATCAGCTACGCATGCGGACGAAATGGCGGAATCAAATTTTACTTGATTTCAAATCAAGAAGAAGACATATAAGAGGAACTTGAAAAGATTCCTCTTCGTGTTTCGACCCCATTCCATCACGAACATCTATCCCCCTCACCCACATACTATAACAATCCACTCGCTTCATGGACTCCTCCGATTTTATTACAGACGATTCGATAACCCAAGCCAGCAAAGACGAAGAGCTCATCCCACTGACAGACCGAGGCGGAACGTTGAATGCCTTCCTGCTTCGAAAAGAGGGAAAGAACTTTTTCCTCAAGAAACTCAAGCCTGAGTTTGTCCAAGACCAACGCTACCGCGAACTCTTTCGTAAGGAGTTTGACTTGGGACAAAGCTTAGACAATCCGCATTTCGTTAAGTACATCAGTCTTCAGGATGACGAAAAGGGAATGCAGATTATGATGGAGTACATACAGGGAGCTACCTTGGAACAAAAGTTGAAGGCAGCTCCCGAGTGGTTTCGCTCGCGCGCCCACCTGGATCGTTTCCTGTCTCAATTACTCAACGGACTGAATTACCTGCATGCCAAAGGCATTGTACATGCCGATCTCAAGCCGCAGAACATCATGTTGACACGCATCAACAACGATGTGAAAATCATTGATCTGGGCTTTGCCTATTCCGACAGCTACACGGTCTCAACGGGTTGTACCCTGCAGTTTGCGGCACCCGAACAGGCTCCCGACGGTAATCACAATCTGGACACGCGAACGGACATCTATGCCGTCGGTAAGATATTGGAGTACCTCGAACAACGAAGTGGAACGGATTTGCCGAAAGTATATGGTAAAATCAAGCAACGCTGTCTGCAACAGGCGAAGGAGAAACGATTTCAACACGTTGACGAGATTCTCCACTTGGTGCTCCGCCGCAAACGCCGCATCCGCAACTTGATCGCGACGGGTACGACCCTGCTTTTCCTCTTCATGCTGGGTTACTTCTATATCAACACCAGTACGGGACGCCAACGCTGGGAGTCCTTCAAGTGGACCATTTATCGCCCCAACTATGACTTTGAGTACAACTTGGTGTACTACAAATATCTGACACCCGAAAGGAATGCCTGCGAGGTGGTGGGAGGCCGAGTCAGCTTTAACGGTGCGGGCATGCAGGATGGCGACGACATTCGCATCACAGCGGAACACCAACCGGCGAATGGAGAAGTCTGTCGCACCGTTGCCATTGCCGACAGTGCTTTCTACCAGGGGAAAACCTTTACGAGCGTGTACCTGCCCGAAGGAATCGAACGAATCGGGACGCGTGCCTTTTCGGAATGCCCAGAGATTAACTTTATCAACGTGCCCTCATCGGTCCAAAAGATTGGCAATTATGCCTTTTCTGAGATGAACCACCTCATTTCCATCCGCTTGCCCCATACGCTGCGTGAGCTCTCTATTGGCATGCTGAGCGAATGTTTCGCGCTTGAATCGGTCCGTCTGCCCAAAGACGTCAAGGTTCTCCCGATGGACTTACTCGGCAGAGACACCATGTTGACCGAAGTGATTCTGCCCGACAGCCTCGAACGCATTGAACGGGGCGTCTTCTGGGAATGCCGCAACCTGACTCGCATCAGTCTCCCATCTACGCTGAAGTATATCGGAGAGTATGCCTTCTTCTACTGCACCAAGTTGCGCCACATTTATTGTCATGCCACCGAACCTCCCAAGGCACTCTATTCGTTTAAAAAGAATGAGAAAGCAATTCTCCATGTGCCTAAAGGAACGAAGAAACGCTATGAGCAGGCGAGCGATTGGAATCACCTGACGATTGTAGACAACTTGTAACCGCACGTAAGCGGACTGAACACCTTGTATGCTCCTTTATGGGACAAGTCAAGGACTTTTTACCCCAAAGTTTTGTACTTTTGCCAACCAATAAAAGGGAGGACAGACCTTATAAGATAGATAAGGCGTAAGGTTGAAGAAATGTCAGACTCTGTGACCGATTCTGCCAGCGGCAACCTTCCTCTTCCGAACTACTAAACTCCCCTTATTCTTATGTTAGAAATAAAGAATCTGCATGCCTCTGTAGAAGGCAAAGAAATATTGCGCGGCGTCAACCTTACGATTGGCGACGGCGAAGTACACGTACTGATGGGTCCGAACGGTTCGGGCAAGAGCACATTGAGTCACGTCTTGGTGGGCAACCCTAAATTTGAGGTGACGGAAGGTAGCATCACCTTTAACGGTAAGGACCTGTTGGCACTCTCACCCGAAGACCGCTCACACGAAGGAATCTTCATGTCCTTCCAGGCTCCGACCGAAATTCCGGGTGTTTCGATGACGAACTTCATGCGTGCCGCGCTCAATGCCAAACGCAAATACTTCGGACTGGAACCGATTCCGGCGGGTGAGTTCTTGAAACTGCTGAAGGAGAAACGTAAACTCGTGGGACTCGATGCGCACTTCATGAGTCGCGGCGTCAACGAGGGCTTCTCGGGTGGTGAACGCAAGCGCAACGAAATCTTTCAGATGGCGGTACTGGAACCCCTGTTCTCTATCTTGGACGAAACGGACTCAGGCCTGGATGTCGATGCGCTCCGTGTCGTAGCGGAAGGTTTCAACCTGTTGCGCACAGAGAAGACCAGCGCCATGGTCATCACACACTATCAGCGCATGTTGGACTACTTGAAACCGGACTTCGTTCACGTACTGGTCAACGGCCAAGTGGTCAAGGAGGGCACGGCTGAGCTGGGTTACGAAATCGAAGAAAAGGGATTTGACTGGATCAGAGAACAGCTGTAAGCACAGCTTTGAAGCTTGCTTGGGTGAACTGGTGACAAACCGCCGATGCCTCGCTGGGCGAAGGAGAACGGACAAAGAGGTCTGTTGCTCCTTGACAGACCGGCTTACACGCGTCGGCAACCACTGTGCAGCCCGAACCCTCGCCCGCTTGCTCTCCCCCTTTCAACCACCCGCTCCTGCATTTCACATTTCCCATCCTTCCTATCGCATCACATAGGAACACAACGCCCATCCATTATGAACAGTCATCAACAATACCTTGACCTCTACGAGGCACATCAATCCCTGCTGGCACAGGGTAGTTGTGCCGCGCTCAACGCGCCGCGTGCGGAAGCCGCTCGGCTGCTCGCCCTTCAGGGCTTGCCCGGACGAAAGGTTGAGCGATACAAATATACTTCGGCTGAAGAGGCTTTTGCTCCCGACTATGGGATGAACCTCAAACGGCTGATGCCCAATGTCAACCCCTACGAAGCTTACAAGTGTAACGTGCCCAACCTCAGTACGTCACTCTTCTTCGTAGTCAACGATACGCCTTACCCTGCTCCCGCTTGTTCGCGCACCCTCTTGCCCGAGGGAGTCATCGTCGACAGTCTGTGCCACGTAGCCGCTACGCGTCCGGACTTGCTCGACCGATATTACAACCAAGCCGCAGCAACCGATCGCGATTTCCGCACCGGACACGACGGAGTCACGCTGCTCAACACGATGTTGGCACAGGACGGACTCTTCATCTACTTGCCGAAAGGCACAGAACTGAAGGCTCCCATTCAGGTAGTCAACGTCTCGGCAGCCCGTATGGACACACTGAGCATACGTCGTGTGCTGATTGTAGCCGAAGCGAACGTAAAGGGTTCAATCCTTTTCTGCGACCACGTAGAGGGAACTGCCCGCTACCAGACAACACAGGTGGTCGAAGTCTTTGCGGGAACAGACTCCCAACTCAATCTGTACAGCATTGAGGAGACCCACTCTAACAATACACGCTTCTCTACGCTCTATGCAGAGTGTGAAGCCCGTAGCCAAGTGAGTGTGGACGGCATTACGCTGACCTGCGGCCAGAGCCGCAACCGCATCGACGTACGCTTGAAGGGCGAAGAGGCGAAGGCGGAGCTTTACGGTGCCGTGATTGCCGATGCCGAGCAGCGCGTAGACCACAATCTGCTGGTGGAACACCTCGTACCGAAGTGTACCAGCGAAATGCTTTATAAATATGTGCTCGACAGTAAGAGTACAGGTGCCTTTGCGGGCAAGGTCTATGTGGCTCCCGGTGCACAGCAAACGGCTTCGCTCCAGACAAATGCCAACCTCTGTGCATCAGACGATGCCCGTGCTTACTCCCAGCCAATGCTCGAAATTTATGCGGACGACGTGAAGTGTAACCACGGCAGTACGGTGGGTAAGCTCGACGAAACTGCGCTCTTCTATATGCGTCAGCGCGGCATTCCCGAATCGGAAGCCCGTCTGCTCTTGCAGCACGCCTTCGTGAACGAGGTGTTGCGCCACGTACAGATTCCGCATCTCTACGAACGACTTTCGCACTTGGTCGAACTGCGTTTTCAGGGCGAACTCAACCGTTGCAAAGGTTGCAAGATGTGTAAATCGCCCGCTGAAGACTGAACCAAGTAAACCGCTCTGTGTGGAAGGTGGAGGAGATAAAGTAGGCCGGAAACGAGAAGTTTCTTTACTATTGACGAATCTCCCGGTATTTCTCCCCCACCCTCCACCTCTTCACGGTTCAACACAGTGGCTTCACCACTCCTCCACTTTCCACCATCCACTTACAATCCTCTCCCTCTCTCATGTACAATCTTTCTCAAGTGCGCCAGGATTTTCCCATCCTGAGCCGTGAAGTTTATAAGCGACCGCTGGTCTATCTGGACAATGCGGCCACGACCCAAAAGCCCCGCCCGGTAGTCGAAGCCATGACGGAGGAATACTATTCGGTCAATGCCAATGTACACCGAGGGGTACATTACCTCTCTCAGCAAGCAACCGACCTCCACGAGGCGGCACGCGAGGCTGTACGCGCCTTTATCCATGCTCGCTCTACGGCTGAAATCATCTTTACGCGCGGAACAACCGAAAGCCTCAACTTGGTGGCTTCCTCGTATGGACAGGCATTCCTGCGCGAAGGTGACGAGGTAATCGTAACGGTCATGGAACATCACAGCGACATTGTACCCTGGCAGCTACTGCGCGACCGTACGGGCATTGTGCTCAAAGTGGTCCCGATGAGCGACGAAGGTGTTCTCGACCTCGAAGCTTACGAGAAGTTGTTCACGCCACGTACTAAATTGGTCTGCGCAGTCCATGTGAGCAATGTGCTGGGCACGGTCAATCCGGTACGCGAGATGGCTGCCACGGCGCACGCACACGGTGCACACTTCTTGGTTGATGCCGCACAGAGTGTTCCCCACTTCCCGGTGGATGTGCAACAGCTGGACTGTGATTTTCTGGTCTTCTCAGGTCACAAAATTTACGGTCCCACGGGCATCGGTGTACTCTATGGCAAGGAGGAACTGCTCGAACAAATGCCTCCCTACCAGGGCGGCGGCGAAATGATTGCGCGCGTGACCTTCGAACATACTACTTACGAACGCCTTCCCTTCAAGTTTGAAGCCGGAACTCCTGATTACGTGGCAACACACGGTCTGACGGCCGCCCTAAACTATGTGAGCCAACTGGGCATGGAGCAAATCCATGAGCACGAACAGGAATTGACGCGCTACGCTATGGAGCAGATGGCGCAAATTCCCGGAATGAAGCTATACGGTACGGCTCCGGGAAAAGATGCGGTCGTTGCCTTCAATGTGGGAGACATCCATCCGCTCGACCTCGGTACCTTGCTCGACCGACTGGGCATCGCCATCCGCACCGGACATCACTGTGCCCAACCACTCATGGCGCGGTGCGGCGTAGAGGGCATGGCTCGCGCCTCCTTTGCCTTGTACACGACGCGTGAGGAAATCGATGCGCTCGTGGCAGGTATTGACCGCGTGAGAAAGATGTTCTAAAAGAAACAACTCAGCATATCTGCATCGACAAGGAAGCACATTATCCCCCTCACTTTCTATCCCTATGGCAGGCAAAGAGGAAGAACCTTCTAACCTCCCATACCAATAATCGAGAAAGGAGCTGAACCTCTAACCTCTTAATCTTTAACCCTACATAAAAACAATTTTGCTCATGTATCAATCTAACCTTCTCCTCACGACCACTCCCTCGGTTGAGGGACGTCCCATTCGTCAGTACCACGGTATTGTGACATCTGAAACGATTATTGGTGCCAACGTCATCAAAGACTTCTTTGCTGGAATGAGCGACTTCTTCGGCGGTCGTTCGGGAGCTTACGAGGAAGTTTTGGTCAAAGCCAAGGAAACTGCACTGAAAGAACTCAGCGAACGTGCTCAGCAAATGGGAGCGAATGCTGTAGTGGGTGTAGACTTGGATTATGAAACGGTGGGCTCTGGCGGTTCGATGCTGATGGTCGTTGCCAGCGGTACGGCTGTGACCATCTAAACTACGCACGATTTACAGTTACGAACGGAAGTAACCTCTGAAGCACCTATCAGTAACGATTGCTAATGAGGCACTGAGGTTGTACGGTCGCGGCATGACGCGACCCAAAGCAGAAGTAAAATGCTTTCGCTGAATCAGTATGTGTAACCCAAGCAGAAGTAACTTCCTTTGCTAATTAGGTTATGCATACTATGGAGTCGCGGCATGCGCGACCGTACCACACATACGTATCCCAAAGCAGAAATACTTTCCTTCGCGAAATAGGCAGTTAAGCACGCAGGCGGTCTATCCCTATACGCAGGCATTGCTTTTCGTCCCTCCTTATATATAAGTCTATGCTTTCCCCTCTTTATAATTCTGAAGGCCTTATCGAGGCAGGTTGCGACGAGGCAGGTCGTGGTTGTTTGGCGGGCAGTGTCTATGCCGCCGCCGTCATCTTGCCTCCCGACTACGAGAACCCTCGGCTAAACGATTCCAAACAGCTCACAGCGAAGCGAAGATATGCTTTGCGCGAAGAAATCGAACGCGATGCGTTGGCGTGGGCTATTGGCGTGGTGACTCCCGAGGAAATTGACGAAATCAACATTCTCAATGCTTCCATACTGGCTATGCACCGCGCGGTAGATAGACTTAAAGTTAAGCCAGGCTTCTTGATTATCGACGGTAACCGTTTTAAGCCCTACCCCAACGTGCCGCATCAGACCATCGTGAAGGGGGATGCCAAATACTTATCGATTGCAGCCGCTTCGATACTGGCAAAAACGTATCGCGACGATTACATGCTCGAACTGCACAAGGAGTTTCCCTTCTACGGTTGGGATCGCAACGCGGGCTACCCAACCAAGGCGCACCGCGCGGGTATTCTCGCACACGGCATCACCCCTTATCATCGGCGAAGCTTTGGCGGACTGGGCGAACAACAACTTCCCTTTCCCGAAGAGGAGGCATGAAGCCAAACGGGAATGGTTTATGAACAAGTCGTGAAGCATATCCCCACGGACTAGTAAGGTACGGGAGCGCATGGGTGCGTTCCCGCTTTTTTTTCCTACTTTTGCACGCAAAATAATAACATAGCTATGCAAAAGAACTTAGTAATCGTAGAGTCTCCTGCCAAAGCCAAGACTATCGAGAAGTTTCTCGGTTCTGATTTCAAGGTGATGTCGAGCTACGGCCACATCCGTGACTTGAAAAAGAAAAACTTTGGGGTTGACCTCGAAACGTTCGATCCACAATATGAGATTCCCGCTGACAAGAAACATGTAGTCAGCGAACTGCGCGCCCAAGCGAAAAAGGTAGAAGCCGTTTGGTTAGCATCCGATGAGGACCGCGAAGGAGAAGCCATCTCTTGGCACCTCGCGGAAGTTCTTGGTTTAGACCCGAAGGAAACACGTCGTATCGTTTTTCACGAAATTACCAAGCCTGCAATCTTAGCCGCTATCGAAAATCCCCGTCATATCGACTTGAACTTGGTTGATGCGCAGCAGGCACGCCGTGTGCTCGACCGCTTGGTGGGCTTTAAATTGTCGCCGGTACTTTGGCGCAAGGTGAGACCGAGTCTTTCGGCTGGCCGAGTACAAAGTGTGGCGGTGCGCTTGATTGTAGAACGTGAACGCGAAATCAATGCCTTCCGTGCGGAAGACTGTTTCCGCGTGACGGCACTGTTTGAAGTTCCATCAGCAAAGGGTCCGGCACAGCTTAAGGCAGAATTGAACCGCCGCTTCCCGACCCAAGAGGCTGCAGAGGCTTTCCTGCAAAGCTGTAAAGGGGCTGATTTCACCATCGAACAGATTGCTACCCGTCCGGCCAAACGTACACCGGCTCCTCCCTTTACGACGTCGACCCTGCAACAGGAAGCGGCTCGCAAATTGGGCTTCTCGGTGGCAATGACAATGCGTGTGGCCCAGGGATTATATGAGTCGGGACTCATTACTTATATGCGTACGGACTCGATGAACCTTTCGGACCTCTGCCTGAACAGTTGTGCGCAGGTGATTGAGCAACTAATTGGGAAGGAATATCATCAACAGCGCGCTTACCATACGCGTGCCAAAGGTGCACAGGAAGCGCACGAAGCCATTCGTCCGACGGACATGAGCCGCCAAAAGATTTCGGGTACGGCACAGGAACAACGCCTCTACGAACTTATTTGGAAACGTACGCTGGCTTGCCAGATGGCTGATGCCAAACTGGAAAAAACCACGGTGGGTATCTCGGTGACGGGACGCGAAGAAATGTTTCAGGCATTGGGCGAAGTCATCCGCTTCGATGGTTTCTTGAAAGTATACCGCGAAAGCTTGGGCGATGAGGATAACAACGCTACGGCTGCGGAGGAAACAGGCCTGCTGCCCGAAATGCACGAAGGCGAACAGCTGAAGCGTTTGACCGTACAGGCTCAACAACGCTTTACGCAACAACCGCCTCGTTACACGGAAGCATCACTCGTACACAAGCTCGAGGAATTGGGCATCGGCCGTCCGTCAACCTACGCTCCTACGATTTCGACCATTCAGCAACGCGAGTACGTAAAGAAGGGGGACCGCGAGGGTACGCCCCGTCCGTACTTGCAACTCACACTCGACGGCGAGCAAATAGTCACGCAGACGCTGACTGAGAATGTTGGCAGCGACCGTGGCAAACTGACTCCGACAGATACCGGATTGGTAGTGAACGACTTCCTCATGGAGTACTTCCCTGAGATTATGGACTACAACTTCACGGCCAATGTGGAGAAGCAATTTGACGAAGTGGCAGAAGGTAAGCAAGACTGGCACAAACTGCTTCGTGACTTCTACCAAGACTTTGACCCGCAAGTAGAACGTACGCTCAACGAGAAAACGGAACACCGTGTGGGTGAACGCACATTGGGCAACGACCCGAAAACGGGTAAGGTGGTCAGTGTTAAGATAGGCCGCTACGGTCCGGTCGTTCAGTTAGGCGAGACGAGCAACGAGGAAAAGCCTACTTTTGCTAATCTCGCACCGGGTCAGAGCATCGAAACCCTTACACTCGAAGAGGCACTGGAGCTTTTCAAACTGCCACGCATCTTGGGCGAATTCGAAGAGCTGCCGGTCAAGGCTAATTCGGGACGATTCGGTCCTTACGTGCAACTGGGCAAACTCTTTGTGTCGATTCCGAAGGGAGAAGACCCGATGAGCATTACCTTGGAGCGTGCCATCGAGCTGATCAAGCTGAAGCGCGAAGCCGAGGAACGCAGCCACTTGAAGCAATTTGAAGAGGAACCCGACTTGGAAATTCGCGCCGGACGATGGGGACCGTACATTGCTTACGCAGGCAAGAACTACAAGATTCCCAAGAAGGATGCCGAAAGAGCTGCCGAACTGACGCTTGAGGAATGCAAAGCACTCATTGAGGCGGAACAGAAGAAGCCTGCCCGTACGAGAAGAACAACCAAGAAATAAATCCTAACTATCTATCGCGTGCGAAGCATCATCTTAGTAGGCTACATGTGTGTCGGGAAGACCACAGTAGGCAAGGCGCTGGCAAAGGAATTGAACTGTAACTTCTATGACCTCGACTGGTATATCGAAGAACGGTTTCATACGAAGGTCAACCGGATATTCGCCGAGGAAGGCGAACAACGCTTTCGGGACTTGGAACGACGGATGCTACGAGAGGTGGCAGCCTTTGAAGACATCGTTTTGTCCTGCGGAGGAGGTACACCTTGTTACTTCGACAACATGGAGTACATGAATTCCGTGGGCGAGACTTTCTACCTCAAGGCTTCACCCGAGACCATCCTGCAACACTTGGCACTCAGCCGGGGTGAACGCCCGCTACTCAAGGGGAAAAGTCCGGAAGAGTTGCGCGAGTTTATCGTGAAGCAACTCGACGAACGAATCCCGTTCTACGAACAAGCACGCCATCACATAGACGTGAACGTATTGGACGATTTTGACAAGATCGGTTACGTGGTCAATGATATAATGAAATATTTAAACGATTAGCCATCAATGCGAAAATGGAGAATTGAAGATTCCGAAGAACTCTACAACATCAAAGGTTGGGGAGTGAATTACTTCGGCATCAATGAAAAGGGACACGCATACGTGTCGCCCCGCAAGGACGGTGTTAAGGTGGACTTGAAGGAAATCGTCGACGAACTCAATTCGCGCGACATCACAGCTCCTGTACTGCTCCGTTTCCCCGACATTCTTGACAACCGGATTGAGAAAACATCCGACTGTTTCAACCGTGCCGCCGAAGAGTATGACTACAAGGCTGAGCATTTCATCATCTACCCTATTAAGGTAAACCAAATGCGTCCGGTCGTGGAGGAAATTATCAGCCACGGCAAAAAGTATAACCTCGGTCTGGAAGCGGGCTCGAAGCCTGAACTTCATGCGGTACTTGCGACCAATATGGATTCAGACAGCTTGATTATCTGTAACGGTCACAAGGACCAGAACTTTATCGAGCTGGCTCTTCTCGCACAGAAGATGGGTAAACGCGTTTTCCTCGTGGTCGAGAAGTTACCAGAGTTGATTACCATTGCTCAAACAGCTGAGAAGATTGGCGTGCGTCCGAACCTCGGTATCCGCATCAAACTCGCTGCTTCGGGTACGGGTAAGTGGCAGGAGAGCGGCGGTGACGCTTCGAAGTTTGGTCTGAACTCCTCTGAATTGCTCCAGGCACTTCAGAAGCTCGACGAAATGGGACTGCGTGACTGCTTGAAGCTGATTCACTTCCACATTGGTTCACAAATCACGAAAATCCGCCGTATCTCCACGGCGTTACGCGAAGCAGCACAGTTCTACGTGCAACTTCACGCCATGGGCTTCAAGATTGAGTTTGTTGACTGCGGTGGTGGCTTGGGTGTAGACTATGACGGTACGCGTTCAAGCAACTCGGAAAGCTCGGTCAACTATTCCATCCAGGAATATGTCAATGACTGCGTTTACACCTTCGTTGATGCGGCCAATAAAAACAACATTCCTCATCCCAACCTGATTACAGAAGGCGGTCGTTCGCTGACAGCCCATCACTCCGTGCTGATTGTCGATGTCATTGAGAGTGTAAGCATGCCGCACATGGACGAAGATTTCCACGCTTCGGAAGTGGACCACCAGTTGGTACGCGACTTGACGGAAATTTGGGATAAGCTCTCTACGCGCTCAATGCTGGAGGACTGGCACGACGCGCAGGACATTCGCGACGAGGCACTCGACCTCTTCCGCCACGGTATCATTGACTTGAAGACGCGTGCGCAGATTGAAAGTCTCTATTGGAGCATTTCGCACGAAATAAGTGAATTGGTTCATCACCAAAAGCACGTGCCAGACGAATTGCGCTCGTTGGACAAGACGATGTCGGACAAGTATTTCTGCAACTTCTCCCTCTTCCAGTCGCTGCCCGACTCTTGGGGTATTGACCAACTCTTCCCCATCATGCCGATTCAGCGTCTCTGTGAGAAGCCTACCCGCTCTGCAACCTTGCAGGACATCACTTGCGACTCGGACGGTAAGATTACGGCTTACGTAAACTACAATCAGCAAACGTCTTACTTGCCGCTCCACCCCATCAAACCGGGGGAACATTACTACGTAGGTGTGTTCCTCGTTGGTGCCTACCAGGAGATTCTTGGCAACATGCACAATCTCTTTGGTGACACGAATGCCGTGCACATCACGGTCGACGAAGACGGTTACAGCATCGATAAGACCATCGACGGAGAGACTATTGCCGATGTCTTGGAATATGTGCAATACGACCCGAAGCGTCTGGTGCGTCGCCTCGAATCGTGGGTAAGCAAGGCAGTAAAGGAAAACCGTATTACCATCGAGGAAGGTAAGGAGTTCATCTCTAACTACCGCTCGGGTCTTTACGGCAGTACGTATCTGGAATAAAGCTTTTCCTCAAACAGGAAAGCTGGAAATGAAGAAAGGAGCATCCTAAGCTAAACTTGGGATGCTCCTTCTGTTTTCACTCGATTCAAACGCCCCGCGGGCAATGGGAACAGGGTGGAGAAGGCTCAAAACACAAGCCTTCGGAAACAAAAGAGGGTGTGCCGGCATCACAGCGGGCACACCCTCTTGGTTTATTCAGCTATGCTGAGAGTGGATTTAGCAAACCTTCTCGAGCTTCTTGAGAATCGCAAAGATGAAGACAGCTGAAACAAGGCAAAGTACGATGAGCAACCCCCATACGATGGTCAATGCCTGGTCGCCCCAAATCATGGCGGGAACAGATGTCAACAAGTTACCGATGGCAGTAGCTACAAACCAGCCACCCATCATCATACCCTTCATCTTGGGAGGTGCAACCTTAGAAACGAAGCTAATACCCATCGGTGAAAGGAACAATTCAGCGAAAGTCAATACCAAATAGGTGCTTACCAACCAGTTGGCTGACACACGCGTTACCGTTTCACCTGCTGCAATACCTGCTGCCTGTACATTCGGCGTAGCAAGTCCCTGGCTACCTGCTGCAATCACCAAGAAACCGATAGCGGCAATCAACATACCGAGTCCAATCTTCTTGGGAGCTGAAGGTTCTGCGTTACGCATGGCCAACATACCAAAGAAAGCCAACGATACCGGCGTCAGTGCTACTACAAAGAAGGGGTTGAACTGCTGGAAGATGGGAGCAGTTACTTCCGTAATAGCAGGAAGGTTGAGGTACATGGCATAGAGAACGGCTGCAACACCACCTAATACGGCCAATGAAATAATCTTACCCTTACCCGTCTTAGACTGGAAGAGTGAGAAAGCGGCATACACACCGATGATAACCAACACGAGGTTCCAAACGTTGAACATCATGCTTTGCACACCCGTAGATTCCGTCTGAACGTAGTCGCGAGCAAAATAAGTCAGCGTCAAACCGTTCTGGTGGAAGGCCATCCAGAAGAAGATAACCACTGCGAATACCAGGCAGAGGGCTACCACACGTTCCTTCGTCTGTGCAGGTGTCAGTTCTTCTTCGTGCGTCTCAGCCTTGGCCACTTCCTTCTTCTTATCGGTCAATACCTCTGCAAAGGTCGGACGGCCTAAGTAATAAATGGCCATTGAAATAATCAACGAAAGACAAGCTACGCCAAAAGCATAGTGGTAAGACTCTGCAGGAGTTGCTCCCATATTCTTCTGTGCCCAGTCCATGATAGCAACGGCAGCTGAAGGTGCAAAGAGTGCACCAATGTTGATGGCCATATAGAAGATAGAGAATGCAGAGTCACGCTTGGCTTCGTAACGAGGGTTGTCATAGAGGTTACCTACCATTACCTGCAAGTTACCCTTAAACAAACCCGTACCCAAGGATACGAGTGCCAATGCACCAAACATACAGCCGTAAGCGAATACGCCTGTTCCGGCGGGAACCGAAAGCAATACGTAACCCAGGAACATGACTACGATACCCAACGTTACCATCTTGCTATAACCGAACTTATCAGCGAGAATACCGCCAATGAACGGAAGGAAGTAGACGAACATCAAGAATGTAGAGTAAATACTACCCGCTGCCGCAGCAGAGAGTCCGAAGTTCTCCTGAAGAAAGAGAACGAACACGGCTAACATCGTGTAATAGCCGAAACGCTCACCCGTATTGGCAAGTGCCAAGGTGAAAAGACCTTTAGGTTGTCCTTCAAACATAGATTTGTAGAATTGTTTATGAGTTAATAATGAATTGAATTTCAAGTGAATGGTTGGAATGGAAAACGCTTGGCTGTTTGCTGTCCAGTCTTGCTCCTGCCAACGGAACAAGTACACTGCAAACGAACTCAGAGCTGTCTGTTACGTTGACAAAACGCTCCAGCATGCCCTCTGCCTAAACTGTAAGGCTTTACTGTCCCGACTCCGCCATCTCCTCCTTCAAGAACTTCCAGGTATATCCCTTCTCGCTCTTGACGAGCCCTTCTGGCGTGCCTTGATAAAGCAACTGTCCACCGCCTCGACCTCCTTCGGGTCCCATGTCAATCAAGTAGTCTGCCACTTTGATGACATCGAGGTTGTGCTCAATGACAATCACCGTATTGCCTCGCTCAACTAACTTCTGCAGCACCTCCATCAACACACGGATATCCTCGAAGTGAAGTCCCGTGGTCGGTTCGTCCAGGATATAAATGGTCTGTCCCGTGTCGCGTTTGGAAAGCTCCGTCGCGAGTTTCACGCGCTGGCTTTCTCCGCCCGAAAGCGTCGTCGAACTTTGTCCCAGTTTGATGTAACCCAGACCAACCTCCTGCAGGACTTTGATTTTGTGCAGAATATTCGGTACGTTCTCAAAGAATTCCACCGCCTGGTTGATTGTCATATCCAACACATCGGCTATGCTCTTCCCCTTGAAGCGCACCTCCAGCGTCTCGTGGTTATAACGTTTGCCGTGACAAGCCTCACAAGGCACGTACACATCGGGGAGGAAGTTCATTTCGATGGTCTTATAGCCATTTCCCTTACAAACCTCACAGCGTCCGCCGCGCACATTGAAGGAGAAGCGTCCGGGCTTGTAACCGCGAATCTTGGCTTCGGGCAGATTGACGAACAAGGAACGAATGTCAGAGAATACACCCGTGTAAGTAGCGGGATTCGAACGCGGTGTACGTCCCAAGGGACTCTGATCGACCGCAACCACCTTGTCTACATGTTCCAACCCCTCAATGGCTTCATACGCCAACGGCTCTTGCAACGAACGATAGAAGTGTTGCGAGAGAATGGGGAGCAATGTATTGTTTATCAACGTTGACTTACCACTGCCCGAAACACCGGTCACACAAATCAGGGTTCCGAGCGGGAAATCTACCGTTACATTTTTCAGATTATTTCCCTTCGCACCTACCAGGCGGAGCACCTGTCCGTTACCCACACGTCGTTCAGCGGGAATCTCGATGCGTCGTTTGCCGTTCAAGTATTGCGAAGTCAGCGTGTCCGTGGCCAGCATCTCCTGCGGAGTTCCCTGGAAGACCACTTCACCGCCCAGTCTACCGGCCCGTGGCCCCATGTCGACCACGTAGTCGGCCGCGAGCATCATGTCCTTGTCATGTTCCACGACCACAACCGTATTGCCCAAGTCGCGAAGCTCCTGAAGCGAATGAATCAGTCGCACGTTGTCGCGCTGATGCAATCCGATACTAGGCTCGTCAAGAATGTAGAGCACATTGACCAACTGCGAACCGATTTGGGTGGCCAGTCGGATGCGCTGACTCTCTCCGCCCGAAAGGGTCATCGAAGAACGAGACAACGAGAGGTAGTCCAACCCAACGTCCAGCAGGAACTTCAAACGCGACAGGAGTTCTTTCAGAATTTCATGCGCAATGGCACGTCGCTTCGAGTCCAATTGCTCCTCGACGTTCCCCAGAAAATCATAGAGTTCCGCAATGTCCATGTGAGCGAGTTCTGCAATGGTTTTACCAGCAAAACGGTACGAACGTGCTTCACGGTTCAATCGTTCACCATGACATTCGGGACAAACGGCAGTCTTCGAAAACTGGTCAGCCCATCGTTGCGAGGCAGCAGACATCTCTGCGTCTGCCATCTGCCGAATATACTTCGCCAAACCGTCAAAGTCCACGTAGTAATCATCGGTTGTATGGGCTACCGAGCCCGGGATGCGCAAACGTTCAGCACTTCCGTTGATGATTTCGTCCATGGCTTCGTCAGAAAGCTCACTAATTGGCGTCTTCAGATCATAGCCATACTTTTCCAAGACCGCTTCGACCTCCCAAAAGATCAGTGCATTGCGATACTTACCTAAGGGAGCGAGTCCTCCCTCGCGAATGGAGAGTTTATCATTGGGCACCACCTTCTCTCGGTCGATAATGCTCACGTAACCCAAGCCCTTACACTTCGGGCAAGCACCTTGGGCTGAGTTGAAAGAGAAGTTATGTGGCGCTGGTTCACGATAGGACACACCCGAAGTGGGACACATCAGCTGTTTGGAGAAGTAGCGCGCCTGACCATCGTCCGCGCGGAGCACCATCATCAGTCCGCCGCCCTGCTGAAGGGTCTGGCTCACACTTTTATTCAAGCGTTCCTCGTCCTTAGCCCGTACAGCCAACTTGTCTACCACTACCTCAATGTCATGATTCTTGTAGCGGTCCAGCTTCATGCCCTTGATGATTTCGCGAAGCTCACCGTCTACGCGGACAGTCAAAAAGCCCTTGCGCAATACCGACTCAAAGAGCTCCTTGTAATGTCCCTTACGCGTCCGAACCAAGGGAGCAAGCAGGTAGACCTTCTGTCCCTCGTAATCTTGAAGGATGCGTGCCACAATCTGCTCTTCGGTGTACTTCACCATCGGTTCGCCCGTCACGTAGGAGAAGGCCTCGCCTGCACGGGCATAAAGCAAGCGCAGGAAGTCGTAAATTTCGGTCACGGTGCCTACAGTCGAACGCGGATTCTTGTTGGTTGTCTTTTGCTCAATGCTGATAACCGGACTGAGTCCCGTTATCTTGTCCACATCGGGGCGTTCGAGATTATCGAGGAAGTTTCGCGCATAAGCCGAGAAGGTTTCAATGTACCGGCGTTGTCCCTCCGCATAGAGGGTGTCAAAAGCCAGCGAACTTTTTCCCGACCCGCTGAGTCCCGTGATGACATTCAAACTGTAACGCGGCAGGGTCACGTCTACATTCTTCAGATTGTGCACCCGCGCGCCACTGATATCTATCTTATTGTGTGTCATGATTGGTTTTTCTCCTTGTCGTACCGGCTTCAGTCACCCTATTGTGCACTGCCAGTACTTTCTGTAAATCCGCGAAGCAAGTTAATCACCTTCTTGATGTGATATTTTCGTCCGTCAGCCCCCCTCGCTTCGATGTGGAGGTAATAGGCTCCGTCGGGCACGTTTCTTCCGCCCGACTTTCCGTCCCATCCGCCAGCGGGATCGTTCCATTCATAGAGTTTCTTGCCCCAGCGACTAAACACGCTGGCCTTAAAGCTGACAATGCTCTTATAGCCTTCCTTCACGCGGAACACATCGTTGATGCCATCGCCATTGGGCGTAAACGCATTGGGAACTTCGAGCTTCGACTCCGAAAAAGTCAGGACGAAGGCCTCGTCCATGGCATAGTCCAAGGTGTCCGTGCCTTGCACAAAGCTGATGAAGAGTTCGACACTGAAGGAACCCGACTGCGTAAACGTGTACTGCGTATTTTCATCGTTTCGCACGAGGAAAGGCTTGCTCTCGCCCAACCGCGTAAAGCGCCACTCGTAGAGCGGTGTGTAGTTGCCCACGTTTTCAGGGTTTGCCGTGAAGGTCACAGCCAAGGGAGCGGAACCGTCATACTGGGTGTCGGTCGTCTCATTGCCGTCTTCGTTGATAAATGTCATCTGGGGATTGGCGGTCGGATAATCCTGTGCCCACAATGCCCCGCAGCTCCCCCACAGGAGCCCCAAAAACAAGAGGATGCGATGTAACATGGAATGCAATGGAAGAATAAACAAAAGGGCTTTTCTCTCTTCCTCGTATCCAAGCATCGGATCGGCGAAACACCGCCCACAGGATGGCGTGCAAAAGCCTAAATCTTGTAACGACCCACGCTCGAATGGAGAGCAGCACCGAAAATAGCCCAATAAACGAAAAGCCTCATCTGAAGTTTTTCACATGGGCGCAAAGATACTCATAAATGAGCAAAGCGTCTATCACCGCCCCCGAAAACTATCATTTTGTAAACCGTTCCACCCGCACTTCCATCCCTTGCATTTCGAGGGTTAAACCTACCAAGTCATAAAGGACCTTCTCGATATTTGTCACCACTTAATCAGAAGGAAAAGGGCTGTATCTCTATGTTACAAAATCGTATGTTAAAGGTTAAACTACTGATTTTCAAAGACATCTGTTTCCCTGTTCATGCCGTTTATCGTACTTTTGCCCCGCAAACCTCACGAGGAGAGAGGCAAACTGACCGCCGAAAGCCGTGTGCTTTCACCGCGACAGACCTTGCACGCCCGCTGGTTTTCCTCCGTGGAAAACAGCCTCAGACCAGGCACTCTTATCCCACTGTCGGATGTCACCCGAAGGGAACACCTAGCGCCTCCCCTTCCCCTCTTTTTCCGCTGTACAGACGGAAGTACACAGGGATCACCCCCCTGTAATGGTTCCAACACCTCCTTCCGCCCCCACGGGTCGCCTTCCACATATCTCGGTGCCACACAGCCCTTGCAAAGACCGTGTGAGAAATGACACCACTGGCGCCCTCCCGATTACCCGATAGTCCTCGTGGCAAATTTTATCAGATGACAATTAAACAAGTAATCTTCTTTTTTGCAACGATCCTAACTTTCGCTATTACAGCACCCTCCTTTGCCCAGACCAAAGGCAAAGCTTCTTTTTATGGAAATAAGTTTCACGGCCGCCGCACCAGTAATGGTTCGGTTTATCACAAAGACAGCCTTACCTGTGCCCACCGCTCCCTTCCTTTCGGCACCCTGCTCAAGGTAACCAACCGAAAGAACGGTAAAGAAGTCGTTGTACGCGTCACCGACCGCGGTCCTTACGTTCGTGGACGTTTGGTCGACCTCTCCATGGCCGCTGCCAAAGAATTAGGCATGGTTGCCATGGGTGTAGCCCCCGTTGAAATTGAAAATATGGGCATTGTCAGCGATGAATTTGATATCGCGACTGCCAACCAACGCCTCCTGGCTAAGCGCCACAGCCTGCCCGAGGCGAAATACCTCGACCCCGCCACGGGCAAATTCTACACGATGGCGGAATGGAAACATCGCGGCGAGCTGGCACGTCAGCAGCACATTGCCGAGATGAAGAAGAAAGCGCAACCCCGTTACCGCATCCTCGGAGAACGGTTGACTGCCAAGAATCTCAAGAACCATAAACTACATTAAGCCATGGGGCTCTTTTCGAAGACAGACCATCAAGCACAAGCCGCTGCAGCTTTTACCGAGAGAACTTCTTCTGTTCTCAAGGGTGCCCTGGTAGCTTTGGCACTGTCTGCGAACAACCGACATAACCCCTCACTCACTGACTCCACAGCGGAAATTCTATGGAATATACCCCTCTAAGGGTAAAAGGCTCTTCCTCTTTATTAACAGGGAGAGCCTTTTTGGTAGCGCACAGCGACCCAAGGCTACACACATCACTGCCACACGGCCATCAGCCTTCCCTTCGTCAGACCCTACCATTCCTGTCGGGGAGACACCGATTCCACCCGATGTAGCAACATCGCTTCCCAACGGCTACACTCCCCTTCCCCTCCACCATAAGCATCTTTTTCAATTCATCTCATGACCCTGCTTGCATTCACCCTCATCCTCCTCGCCGCCTCCTACAGTGCCGGCCTGCTCGGTTCCCTGACCGGCTTAGGCGGCGGAGTTGTCATCATCCCCGTGTTGACCCTCGGTTTCGGTGTCGACTTTCACTATGCCATCGGAGCCGCCCTTGTCGCTTCCATCGCCACCTCTTCAGGCTCAGGTTCGGCCTATGTCAAAGAAGGCATCACCAACGTGCGCCTCGGTATGTTCCTGGAGATAGCCACCACCCTCGGTGCCGTTTGCGGTGCCGCCGTTGCCATCTACCTCAACAACAACATCATTGCCGTCATCTATGGCTGCGTGTTGCTACTGACAGCCGCCATGCAGCAACGCCGCAAGTCCGACCACGACGGAATCAAGGGCAGTCCGCTTGCCCAACGCCTGCACCTCTTCGGGACGGCTCCCCAGAAGGAAGGAAGCCTCAAGCCATACGAACTACGCAATGTGGGCGGCGGTTTCAGTGTCATGTACCTTGCGGGAGTCCTTTCGGGCATCCTCGGCATCGGTTCGGGCGTGCTGAAGGTGCTTGCCATGGACGGCTTAATGAAGGTTCCCTTTAAAGTGAGCACTACGACCTCCAACTTTATGATGGGTGTCACAGCCTGCGCCTCTGCAGTCATCTACATTCAGCGCGGCATCATTGTCCCCACCATTGCCTGCCCCGTACTCGTCGGCGTACTGTTTGGCGCACTGACAGGTGCCCGCCTGCTCAAACAGATGAATGTACGCCTGCTCCGCCAAATCTTTTGCATCGCTATTACCCTGGTTGCGCTCAATATGATATGGCAAGGCATGAAAGGAACCTTGTAAAGAAACGAAGTGACTTCGATTCGGCTGTCTGGAGTTGCTCGTGCGTTGCGCATAAAGCTGTTCGTACTTAATAAGAACAGGTTCTCCCTGATCGAGACCAGCTCTTTCCGAACAAGTAACGTCAGACAACTTGACCAAGGCTCCATAGCCCGAACCAGTCACCGCATCATCCCATACCCTCATAACCCTATAACCTCGTAACTCCATGGACATTCAGCTCCTCATCTCCCGCACCCTGCGTTGGGGCGTCAGCCTCGCCTGCATAGTCGCCACCATCGGCGGCATCCTCTATTTGTGGCACCACGGAAGCGAAAGCCTCAGCCTCGACACCTTCCGCCAATTCAGCTACCAGGCCGAACACGCACAAAGCTACACGACATTGGGCGGCATACTCCACGGCTTCCTGCATTTCACCCCGATTGGGTGGATTCAGACAGGAGTCTTGATACTTATCCTTACCCCCATCGTGCGCGTGTTACTTTCGCTCGTTGACTTCCTTCACGAGCGCGACTGGCTCTACGCAAGCATTTCGGCCGTGGTCCTCACGGTCATCATCGCCAACTCCATTGGCGGGTTCAAATAAGGGCAACGTCTACAAGCCCCTCTTGAGGTCGACCTTTCTTCCTTTGCACCCCTTGCAAGACGAAGAAAGGTCGACCTTTTTGGGTCTTGCAAGTCTGACAAAGCCTAAAAAGTCGAACGATGGAAGCTTTGCAAGACTTACAAGACAAGAAAAGTGCAACCCTACAAGCTTTGCAAGCCTTACGAAACAAGAAAAGTCAGACCTTTCAGCCTTTGCTAGCCTTGCCCAACGTAATCAGCCGAACTTTTCGTCCCGCTTTCCTCCTGCAATACCTGCTTGCTTTCGCCCACTGCCATCCTCCCTGCTTCCAAACCACTACCCCACCCTCCCAATTTCCCCTCCCAACAAACACAGAGCTTAAGATTCGAATGTTTTTCTTCCTGAAAGTCGCACAAAACGCCCCGAAATCTGCCAAAATGAAAGCAAATACAGGCTCACAGTTAATTTTCTTCGACAAAAATGAATATTTAGGCTGTCGGGTGAAAATATTCGCCTATATTTGCGCGCTGATTGCAATTGATATTCCACTAAAAAAGGATTGCTTGCTTCCGATTTACTTCAGAAGCAACGTTTGGGGAAAGGATCAACCTCCACCTATTTTCCAACACAAAGCACTCTTGACTAAACGCAGGGCACGAGTCGGGCGGACTTCCCTCCGTCTGTTTTCACCGCCCTTTATCTGTTTACATCTTGTTTCCTTCCCGTCTGCCCCTCCCTTGGATAGGTAGCGGCTATTTCTTTATCCTTACGGAACTTGTCACTGCAACACAGCGCAGGTCACCTCTCCCGCCCGAGTCTATAATAGTTCACGCGGCAGAGATAACACCTGGCACTCATCCTCTGTATCAATGTCTAATTAAATGGTTATATTTATGAACAAAAAGTTAGTGCTCTTGGGAGCCGGCTTGTTGCTTACCGCAGCAACAGCTTCCGCTCAGCAGCACGTAACGGGTAAGGTCATCGACTCTGCCGGCGAACCCGTCATGGGAGCTACGGTACGAGTGGCGGGCACGAAGATCGTGACGACCACCGATGCTTCCGGCGTCTTTAAGCTTACCAACGTGCCTGCTTCTGCTAAGAAACTCAATGTGACATACATCGGTATGCAGTCACAAACGGTGAATGTGGCAGGCAATGTGAAAGTTGTACTTAAGGACAACGAACTCGGCGAAGCTGTAGTCGTTGGTTACGGTACGGCTAAGAAAGTGGGTACCCTTGTGGGTTCTGTCAAGAAGGTATCGGGTGATGTCGTTGAAGGTAAGCCTTCTGTCAACATTGCCGACGCATTGCAGGGTCAGGTAGCAGGTATGCAGGTTATGAACAACACGGGTGACGTGGGTGAAGTGGGCAATGTGTCCATTACCATCCGTGGTAATGGTTCAATTGGTGCCAGCAACACGCCGCTGATCGTTGTCGATGGTTCACCTGCCGGTACGAGCATCCTCTCCATGCTGAGCAGCAGCGACATCGAGAGCGTTACGACGCTGAAGGATGCCTCTGCCACCTCTATTTACGGTTCTCGTGCAGCTAACGGTGTCATCTATATAACCACGAAGAAGGGTCGCCGCAACGAAAAGGCTCAGGTTACCCTCTCACAGAAAGTAGGTTGGGGTCAGCTGGCACGTAACATCGGTAACCCGATGACGGCCGACGAATTGCTCGACTTCCAGCTTGCCAATGGTATTATCTATGCTGACCAGTATGCCCGCTACAAGGCACACGGTAGCAATACTGACTGGCAGAAGTATGGCTTCGACAATGCCGCTCCGATGTACAACACGGAAGTAAGCGTACGCGGCGGTAGCGAAAATACGAACTACTACGTTTCAGGTTCTTACCTCGACCAAAATGGTTTGACTGATTTCTCAGGCTTCAAGCGTTACACGCTCCGCACCAACTTGGATAGCAAAGTCAAGGATTGGTTGACCATCGGTGTAAGCCAAAGCATCGCTTACACAGAGCGTCAGCGCGACGGTTATACGGTTCAGGGTACGGGCAACTCTCGTTCATTCTCTGGTACGGCTCAGCTCTTCCCCCGCTATTGGGATCCGTACGACCCCGAGTACATGAAGCAACACAAGATTTGGGGTATGGAAGACTGGGACAGCAAGTATTTGCTCCAGATGCAGCCCAACCATGCCAACGACATCGTTTATAACGGTTCGGCTTACGTACAAATTCAGCCTGTCAAGGGCTTGACACTCCGTTCACAGCTCGGTCTCTTCGCCACAGAGACCCGTGCTTCAAACCGCATTGTTCCTTCTGTGTCTGAAACCATCTTTGGTGAACCTGCCAAGGGTAGCGAAAGCATGTCACGTGGTGCTATGTGGACCATCACCAACACGGCTGAGTATAAATTAAACATCAACGAGGATCACTCACTGACCTTGCTCGCTGGTCAGGAAGGTATCAAGTCAACTACAGGCGGCTTTACGGCTACGGCTTCTGGTTTCGAAGACGACGACCTCCCCTTGCTCTCAGCAGCAACGACTCCCGAGATGGCAAGCCAGGTTGCTTCGGCTTATCAGTTCCTCTCCTTCTTTGGTCGCGTGGATTATGGCTTCAAGCAGAAGTATTACGCCAACTTCACCGTTCGTTCGGATGCCTCTTCTCGCTTCTCCAAGGATCACCGCACCGCACTCTTCTACAGTGGTGGTTTGATGTGGGATGCAATGGCTGAAAAGTTCATGCGCCCTGCCTCTGACTGGCTCACCAACTTACAAGTGAAGGCAAGTGTGGGTTCTACGGGTAACTCAGAAGTAGGTAACTACGGTCACTTGGCACTCTCTGCATTGACGCAGTATGGTGGCAAGCAAGGTTTCTACTTTGCACAGTATGCTAACCCCAACCTCGGCTGGGAAAAGCAGATTCAGGCCAACTTCGGTTTCACCGCAGGCTTCTTCGGTAAGTTGACCCTCGATGTCAATGCTTACTACCGTAAGACGAAGGACATGCTCATGAGTGTACCTCTCCCCTATACGACGGGTATGGGCTCTCGCATGGAGAACATCGGTGAGATGAACAACCGTGGTGTGGAACTCGAGCTCAACTATGACATTGTTCGTACGCGTGACTTCTACTTGAACGTTCGCGCAACGTATGCATACAACAACAACGAGATCGATAAGCTCTTCTATGGTCGCACTGACTGGCCCGTGAAGGACGCTTTGATTAACTACCAGGTAGGCAAGGGCGTTAACTTCTATATGCCGATCTATGCCGGTGTTGATAAGGAAGACGGTGCACCGATGTGGTACAAGCAAGGCCATAAGGGTAAGCCCGGACACACCTTCAACCCCGAAACCATGACGAAGGACGAGTCACAGCTCAACGAACTCTACCAGGATACGGGCAAAAAGCAATTTGCTCCCCACAACGGTGGTTTCGGTGTGACGGCTTCTTGGAAGGGTTTGACCCTCGTCGCTGACTTTACCTACGTGTTGGGCAAATACATGGTCAACAACGACTACTTCTTTGCAACTTCTCGCGCAAATGCCTTGAGTGGTTACAACCAGAGCCGCGACCTGCTCACCGACATGTGGCAGAAGCCTGGCGACCTCGCTTCATTGCCTGGTTTCGCTTACGACAGCCAGTTCGACACGCACTTGTTGGAAAATGCTTCCTTCCTCCGTCTGAAGAACCTCTCACTCTCTTACGAGTTGCCTAAGATGTGGATGGAACGCACGAACTTCTTCAGCAACATCCGCCTCAACTTCACGACGCGTAACCTCTTTACGGTGACGAAGTACAAGGGTGCTGACCCCGAAGTCAACTCCAACATTGCACGTAACGGCTTCCCCGCTACGCGTGACTACGTATTTGGCGTTGAGTTTACGTTCTAAAAGACGTACAATCAGACCACGTGTCAAACAATCTCTTATTCAACATTCAGAAGAATACAGTTATATATGAACAAATATTTGATCAAATCTGCGCTTTGCGCCCTGCTTGCAGTACCTGTAATGACTTCCTGTGAGCTGGACCAGATGCCCGAAGATGCACTGGGCTTTGAGCAAAGTTGGAGCACCTTTGAGCGTGCCAAGAAGCAGTATGTAGGCCTGCAGGCTCGTCTGCGTTCCGTTTCAGGTGGTGCCTGTGCCTATGTTTCTGAAATTCAGGCCGACCTTTTCTCAGCTGCCAAGAATGCGGTTTCACTCAACCAAGTTTACAGCTGGAAGTTTACGACGGAACAGTTTGACGGCGACATCGTGTGGGGTAATAACTTCTTCATGGTGAAGCAAGCCAACGATTTCCTTAACCACATGCCGCAATATTGCTTGAAAGAGCCGAAGACTGCGAAGGAATTCCAGCAGAGTGCGCTTGCCAACCGTTATCTGAGTGCTGCACACTTTTCCATCGCGTACGCTTACACGAACATGATGGTGCGCTACTGCAAAGACTACGAACCCGCCACAGCAGCCAATGAGCTGGGTCTCCCCCTCGTTACGCCCGACATGACTGAGCATAGCAAGCCTTCAAGAGCTTCTCTCGAAGCAACTGTAGGTTTCATCCGCGAACATTTGCATAAAGCTGACTCACTGATGGGTGTCGCAGCCGATCTCGAAGCACAAGCGTTGGAAAACGCACAGTCGCCCGACGATGCGAAGTTTACCGTTAACATGAACGGTTCTACGACGGAAGTCGGACTTGACACTTACCGCGCACTCGAATGCCGTTTGGATCTCTACACGCACAAATACGAAGAGGCTATCCAGATTGCAGATGAGCTGACTCCTAACTACCAGCTTGCTTCCGATGCAAAGCAGTTGCAAGAGCTGTGGCTGTACGATACTTCGTCTGAAATCATCTTCCAGCCGCTTCAAACGCCCGATGAACGTGTCATCACGTATTCACCGATTTGGGTAAGCTACGATATCCGCGAAGACAAGGAAACAAAGAAGGCTTACATCCACGGTGCAAACCCCTACTACATTCCGACGCAAGGTCTCATCAACCTCTTCGAGTCTGGTGACCTCCGCGCCTCTATGTACTTCACCAACCCCTTCATGGGTGAGCAGCAACTGGCAATGACTTATGGTGACTTGACTGCTGCTGGTGTACAGTTCTGGAAGTTGCACAGCAACCAAAACTTGTACAAGGATCCCGAAAAGGAAGGTCCCTGGGGTTCACCTTATGTAATGGCTAAGGCTTTCCGTTCTGCCGAACTTTACCTCATTGCCGCTGAATCTTCATTGAAGAAGGCTTCACGCGACGAGGATGCGGCACGTGGCTACTTGAACGAACTTCGTGCGGCACGTGGTGCTTCTGAAATCCAGGCTGACTGCACGGGCGATGAGCTCGACCAGATGATGGAAGACGAATGGGCACGCGAGTTTGCAGGCGAAGGCTTCCGCCTCGACTGTCTCAAGCGTTGGCACAAGGGCTTCACGCGTATGAAAGCACAAAGTTTCCCCGTGAACATTCTCCGTCCGGATGCTCTCAACCTCAAGGTAGAAGCTAACGACAAGCGTTTCGTTTGGGAAATTCCTTCTCAGGACCTCCAAGCTAACTCTAACCTTGTTCCGAACTGGAAATAATTCCAATCAGTAACTTTCTGCCTCCTTCCCCTCCGCCATCTGCAAACGGGGAAGGGGCATTACAAACCACATAAACGAAAGCAAACGTATGAAACAGTTCTTCAAGACGTTCACCCTGTTGCTTTGCATCGCTGTAGGCTTCGCTTCCTGCAACGAAACTGAAGAAGCTGACACGAAGAACGTAACTTACCCTGAACACATACAATTGGGCACGTGGGAGTCAGAACATACGCTTCTGAGCAACAACTACGTGGCTGAATTGGCTATCAACCTGAAGGGTGACACGGTGTTGAACTTCACCAAGATTGATACCGCAACCAACGAACACATCTACATGACCAGTACGGAGTGCAGCTACGACTCAAAAACGGGTATGGTGACTGCCTTCTTCGAGAATTCTTTCCTCGAAGCTCCTACACGCGCTTATTTAGCCTTGCGCAAGGATAACGTAAACGCAACGGTACAGATGTTTGAGATGCAAGGTGACAACCTCTCACTCAAAGAGCGTTTTATTGCAAAGCGCATCAACAAGGTGATGCTCTACAAGTCAAGCTGGCAAACAACTGCAACTACTGAAGGAGCAGATCCCACGTCAATTATCCTCTTCAACTCTGAAACAATTGATGACAAGGATGTACGTGTAGACTTCACACTCGGTGAGGAATACTACATCGGTACGTACACTTGGGATGCCGCAACGGGCAAGGGTACGGTAGACTGCCAGAAGTGCGAAGCTGGTGCCGGCACCTTGGTAGGCAAGACCCTCCCCTTGAGCTTGAACGAAAAGAACCAGCTCGTTATGCAGGCTGGCGAACAGACGCTCGTATACGAACGTAGCAAGTAACACGACCTGCTGTTCCTGAAAGCGGAACACAGCATACATTTAGATAGCCGCGTAGCAACCCCGTTGCTGCGCGGCTTTCCTTTGTAAATAGCCACACACTTCGTAAACAATGCAAGGCTACGGAGCGTATTTATTCGTACCTTTGCGCCTATGAATGCAATTCAACGAAGAAGCTTGGACGAGCGGTTTAATACAGCAACCCATTTAGCTGGCATTGTATTTACCCTTGCCACGGCAGGAATTCTTCTCAAACTGGGCTACAGCAAGAACTGGCAGAATGCCTTCGGCACAACGTTCTTTACCTGCGGTATGCTCTTAATGTATGCCGCCAGCACCCTTTACCACTGGTGGATGCCGGGCCACACCAAGCGCGCGTTGCGCATTTTAGACCACATCAGCATCTACGTCATGATTGCGGCCTCGTATACCCCCATCTGCATTGGTGTCGTAGGCGGCACGTTGGGCTGGACAGTCTTCGGTATCTTGTGGGGAATCGTGGCAAGTGGAGCTGTCTACAAGATTACGGCCATCGACCGCTACCCACGCCTCTCACTCCTGCTCTATCTGGTCATGGGCTGGAGCTTCATCTTTGTGGCAGAGCCTGTGTGTACCCGACTCACGCCGGCTGCTCTTGCCTGCATAGGGGCTGAAGGCTTATTCTACACAGGAGGTACCTGGTTTTTTGCCCACGACAACCGTCCCTATTACCACGGCATCTGGCACATCTTCGTATTGCTCGGTTCCATGGCACACTGGACGGCCATTTTGCTGATTCTATTGGCTGGAAATTAAGAAGAACAGGAAGGACTTCACCTCCTGTCACAGCCACATCAACTTCTCAAAGTCACCAATCATCAACTGCTAATTATAATATTCCTATGAAACAACCCATTGCTACGGCTCAGGCTCCTGCAGCCATCGGTCCTTACAGCCAGGCTATCGAAGCAAACGGCACACTCTATGTATCTGGTCAACTTCCTATCAACCCCGCTACGGGCGAATTTGCCGAAGGTGGCATCAAGGAGTTGACGGCGCAATCACTCACGAACATGAGCCACATCCTCGAAGAGGCTGGCATGACACTTGCCAACGTAGTGAAGACAACCGTTTTCCTCGCTGACATGGCTGACTTCGCTGAAATGAACGAGGTCTACGCGCAATTCTTCACGGCTCCTTTCCCTGCACGCTCTGCTGTTGCGGTAAAGACGTTGCCGAAGGGTGCACGCGTAGAGATTGAGTGCATTGCAGTGAAATAAAAACGGCATCGAACGAATGAAGTACCAGAAAATCGGAGTCTACCTCTCGGCAAAGGACAACTTGCCCGAAAACTATGTCCGCGCGGCAGAAGAGGTGGGCGAATGGATTGGCAGCACCCACCGTACATTGGTCTATGGCGGCGCCCGTAAAGGCCTCATGGAGGTGTTGGCTCAAAGTGTCAAACGTCACGGCGGCCGCATCTATGGCATGGTGCCTGACATCTTGCAGGAACGCGGCTGGGTAAGCGACACCCTGGACGTAACCTTCCGTTGTGTAGACCTCACAGACCGCAAAGCGATGATGAACCGCGAAAGCGACGTATTGGTAGCCTTACCGGGAGGAATGGGGACACTCGATGAAGTGTTTACCGTCCTTGCCAATACGGGAATTGGCATCTGTCACCAACCGGTGGTATTCTACAACGTAGAAGGATGCTGGGACTCTCTGCTCAAAGCCCTCGATCAGCTCTTCGAACAAGGACTGATTAACGGACAACCGGCAGACTACTACGAGGTCGCAAACAATGTCGAAGAATTGAAGGCTTTGCTTGAAAAGTAAGTAGCCTTACTACCGATTTCAAATGATAAAGGCGAAGGGGCACCTTGCAAGGTGTTCCTTCGCCTTTGTGACAATTTATCAAGGCTGAGTGTACAAAAAGGAGAGAGAAACAAGAAGAACTTCAACGAAGGGCAAACACATACAAAAAAGGATGGAGTAAACCGACGAACCTCCAAAAAGTTTTTACTACTTTTGCGGTTGTCCTATATAGTTACGTGATATGAATGCTGAAATACGTGTCATAATCAGCGGAGGAGGTACTGGCGGACACATCTTCCCCGCCGTATCCATTGCCAACGAAATCCGCTCGAAATGCCCCGACGCACAAATCCTGTTTGTCGGTGCTGAAGGTCGTATGGAGATGCAGCGTGTACCTGCTGCGGGTTATGACATCAAGGGGCTTCCCATTGCAGGCTTTGACCGCAGGAACTTGCTGAAAAATATCCCCGTTCTCTTCAAAATTATGAAGAGCCGAATGTTAGCGAAGAAGATTATCCGCGAATTTCAACCGCAAGTGGTGGTGGGAGTAGGCGGATATGCTAGCGGACCTACCTTGAACATGGCTGCGGCCCTGGGTATTCCGACCTTGATTCAGGAACAAAATTCATATGCAGGCGTAACCAACAAACTTTTGGCGAAAAATGCACGAAAGATTTGTGTGGCCTATGACGGAATGGAACGTTTCTTCCCCGCAGAGAAGATTCTCTTCACAGGAAACCCCATCCGACAGAATCTCCGCGACGAAAGTATCACGAAGGAAGAGGCTGTCAAGGCTTTCGGACTGATGCCGGGCAAACGAACCATTCTCTTTATTGGCGGATCACTCGGTGCTCAAACGCTCAACGAAAGCATTTTGGGCAACTTGCCCTTGGTTAAGCAACAAAGCCGCATCCAGTTTATCTGGCAAACAGGTAAGTACTACAGCGAATACATCCAAAACGAACTGGCAAGACGAGGACAACCGAAAAATCTCGTCGTGCAGGACTTCATCAGCGATATGCGCATGGCTTATGCTGCAGCTGACTTGGTTATTTCGCGTGCGGGTGCCGGAAGTATCTCGGAGTTCTGCCTGCTGGGCAAACCGGTTATTTTGATTCCCTCTCCGAACGTAGCGGAAGACCACCAAACTAAAAATGCACTGGCTCTGGTCCAGAAAGAAGCGGCACTTTTCGTCAAAGACGCGGAAGCTCGACGCACATTACTCCCCCTTGCCATCAACACGGTAACCGATGTGGAGAAACTGGAGAGCCTCAGCCAACATATCCTGCAACTCGCCCGACCGAATGCAGCCTCTGACATTGCCGATGAGGTGATCCGATTGGCACAAGAATCCTAAAACGACTACAAAACAATGAAAGCTGTATATTTCGTCGGTGCCGGTGGCATCGGTATGAGTGCCCTTGAAAGATATTTCCTCGCACAGGGCTACGTAGTTGCTGGCTACGACCGAACACCTTGCCAACTCACGGAGGAACTTCGCGCTGAAGGAGCAGACATCCATTACGAAGATGACCCGGAACGCATTCCCACGGCTTGCCGCGACAAAGAAGAGACTTTAGTAGTCTATACTCCGGCAATCCCGGCCGACCATAAGGAAATGGCTTATTTCCGAGCCAATGGATTCCGCATTCAAAAACGTGCCGAAGTGCTTGGCACACTGACACGCTCCATGAAAGGTCTCTGTGTGGCTGGTACACACGGAAAGACAACGACCACTTCTATTACCGCCCACTTGCTTCACGAAAGTCATGTGGGCTGCAATGCTTTCTTGGGGGGCATCACAAAGAACTATGGTACAAACTACCTGCTTTCTGCTGAAAGTCCCTTTGTGGTCATTGAGGCAGACGAGTTTGACCGCTCTTTTCATCACTTGCGCCCCTACGCTACGGTCATCACGGCGACGGATGCAGACCATTTGGACATCTACGGAACGGAAGAGGCTTATCTCGACAGCTTCCGACACTATACTTCACTCATCCAACCAGGTGGTGCTCTCATTATCCACCGGGATTTGAAGATGAAGGAAGACTTGCAAAACGGAGTTACACGTTACGACTATTCCCGTACGGAGGGTGACTTCCATGCAGAAAATATTCGCATCGGCGGTGGACGCATTGTATTTGACTTTGTCTCTCCGCTGGGTAATATTACGGACGTAGAACTTGGTGTGCCGGTAAGTATCAACATCGACAACGGTATTGCAGCGATGGCGTTGGCTCAAATTGCGGGTGCAACGGGCGATGAAATCCGTAAGGCAATGAAAAGCTTCGCGGGTGTAGACCGTCGCTTTGACTTCGCACTGAAGAATGACCGCCACGTGTTGCTCTCGGACTATGCACACCACCCTGAGGAGATTAGACAAAGCATCCTCTCCATTCGGGAGGTATTTAACGATCGTCGCATTACGGGAGTATTTCAACCTCACCTCTATACACGTACTCGCGATTTCTATCAAGAGTTTGCCGACAGCCTTTCTTTGCTCGACGAGGTCATCTTGACTGAGATTTATCCAGCACGTGAACTTCCTATCGAAGGGGTCAGCAGTCAACTGATTTATGACCACTTGCGTGAAGGAATGGATAAGCAGCTCATTCAGAAAAATGAACTTCCCGAATTAGCAAAAACGAGGGACTTTGATGTGCTGATTATACTGGGTGCGGGCGATGTGGTTAACTTCATGCCTCAACTCCAGGAGACATTGGAGCTGAAAGAAGCGAACGCACAGGCTTAATTGTCGGACTGTTCACTCCTTGTATGCTCGACAAAGCTTCCCTACTCGACAAAGGCTTGTTCTACTTCTAATCAGTTGAAGTGTTTAGAGTCGAAAAGTTTAAACGGTAGCTGATGGCTACTTGGATAAGCTTGTCAACTCATCAACCCCCAACAGGCATTTTTAGGAAATGCCGAAAGTGCGATTCTCGCCAAGCAAATGAAAACGCTCTTCAAACTACTTCTGCTCTTTGGATTGGTGGCATACCTTTTCTTCGCTTTTACGAAGTTCTCCCATCATAGCGACACCAGTCCTTGTGAACATTTGAACCTCACCATTGCGGACAGTGCACACGCTGGCTTCATTACTTACGAGGAGGCTGAACGCATCCTTCGTCAAAACGGTGTCTACCCCATTGGTAAGCGAATGGACCAAATAAACAACATCAAAATCGAAAAGGCACTGAAGAAAAATGCCTTCATCGATTCGGTTGCTTGCTATAAATCCCCGAACGGAACAGTCAACATCTTGATTGTACAACGACTCCCGCTCATGCGCATCTTGGCGGATAACGGTGACTCGTATTATCTGGACCAAAAGGGGAACCAGATGAATCCGAAAGGTTACCATGCTGACATTGCGGTGGCTACAGGAAGCATTTCCCGAAAATTTGCTCGCCGCGAACTGGTCAAACTGGGACGTTTCTTGAAAGAGGATGATTTTTGGGACAAACAAATCGAACAAATTCATGTGCTCCCGAACGGACACTTGAAACTTATCCCGCGCGTAGGAGCGCACACGATATATTTAGGCACGACAGACAGCCTCTCGCTGAAGTTTCGCAACCTTTACACCTTCTACGAAAAGGTGTTGCCACAGGTTGGTTGGAACAAATACGAGGAAATATCTGTCGAGAACGTTTCGCAAATCGTTGGAACCAAAATAGAAGACTAATACGGGTCTCTTTGGTGGTGCTTGCAAAGGGCAGCATAAGACAAACTGCCGCAAATGCTGAAGAAAACGGACGAACGCTCTCTCACTAACGAATCAATAAAAAACAAGATAATGGCAACTGAAGACAACTTTATCGTAGCTATCGAACTGGGCTCGTCAAAAGTGACTGGCGTGGCTGGTTGCAAACAGCCCGACGGAGCCATCCAGATCCTTGCCTTCGCTCAGGAACCCTCTACAACCTTTATTCGCAAGGGACGCATTAACAACGTCAACAAAATGACGCAATGCATCCTGAACATGAAGGAGAAGATGGAGCAAAAGATGCAGAAAAGCATCAGCCGAGTGTACGTGGGCATTGGTGGCATGGGTATGCACACGGTGGCTAACACGGTCGTAAGACATTTCGACTCGAAAATTGAAATCACGCAGGACATGATTGATGCCTTGTGTGACGAAAACCGCAATACGAGCAACAATGATCGCGACATTCTGGAGTCTGTGCCCCAAGAATACCGATTGGGTACGCAACTGCAAATGGATCCGGTGGGCATCCTTTCTGACAATGTAGAAGGTCACTACTTAAACATTGTGGCTAACTCTACCGTTCGCGAGGAAATCAGAAACTGCTTCCGCGCAGCGGGTGTGACAATTGCGGACTTACCGATTACGGTACAGGCTCTGTCAGACGCCATGCTGACGGAACCGGAGAAACGTTCGGGATGTGTTTTTGTAGACATGGGTTCGGAAACGACTTCAGTTGCTATCTACAAGAACAATGTACTCAGACATTTGGCAGTCATTCCCCTTGGTGGAGCTAACATCAACCGCGACATCATGTCTCTCCAAATTGAGGACGAAGAAGCGGAGGAACTGAAGCTGAAATATGGTTCGGCCATTGCCCACACGGGTGACGAACAGCATAAGCCGATTACTTTACGCGACGGCAGACAAGTCAAATACGATGAGTTTAGTGGATTGGTAGAAGCACGTTTGGAAGAAATCATTCTGAACGTGAAGAACCAAATTGCCCTCTCAAAATTCGACAAGGGACAGCTCATCGGCGGCTTAATCATCACGGGCGGTGCTTCGAATATGAAGGATATCGACAAGGCTTTCATCCGCGACACGCAGATTGAGAAGATTCGCTTTGTTCGCAACATCCGCACCCCGCTCCGTCTCGGCGATTTCCCGCATTTCAACGAGAATGGAGATTGTAATGCAGCCATTGCTCTCATCGAAAAGGGTGAAATGAATTGTTGCGGCGGACCGATTGGTCAGCCCCAACTTTTTGACGAACATACAGAGCCCATTCCTACTCCTGAAGAAATTGAGGAGGAAAAGAAACGCGAAGAACAACGCATTGCTGAAGAAGTAGCGCGTATCACTCGCGAAAAGGAAGAAGAGGAAAGAAGACGACTCGAAGAAGAAGCTGCTAAGAAAAAGAAAGCTGGAATCAACCGCTTCAAAACGGGCTTCCAGAAGATTGGCAAATTCTTCTCTGGTCTCGTCAACGAGAATGATAACTAACACTCACGCCTAAGACACCACATTTATGTCAGAAGAAAATAACGATCTCCTTATCGATATGGGCATTCCTACCACTACGCCCTCCATCATCAAAGTTATCGGTGTAGGCGGAGGCGGTGGTAATGCCGTAAACCACATGTACCGTGAAGGTATTCACGATGTCAACTTTGTGGTATGTAATACAGACTCTAAAGCTTTGACGGACTCTCCCGTACCCGTGCGCCTGCAATTGGGTAAGGAAGGTCTCGGTGCGGGTAACCGTCCGGGACGTGCCCGCGAGGCTGCTGAGGAAAGTGTAGAACAAATCCATAACATGCTGAACGATGGTACGAAAATGGTATTCATCACAGCGGGTATGGGTGGCGGTACCGGTACGGGTGCTGCTCCTGTCATTGCACGCGAAGCTAAGTCTATGGGCATCCTCACGGTGGGCATTGTCACGATTCCTTTCCTCTTCGAAGGAAATAAGAAAATTGACCAGGCACTCGACGGTGTGGAGGAAATCTCGAAACACGTGGATGCCCTGTTGGTTATCAATAATGAACGCCTGCGCGAAATCTATCCCGAGCTGAACGTGCTTTCTGCCTTTGAAATGGCGGACAACACGCTGAGCATTGCTGCACGCTCGATTGCTGAAATCATCACGATGCACGGTATCATCAACTTGGACTTCCGTGATGTTTGCACGGTGTTGAAGGATGGCGGCGTGGCTATTATGTCTACTGGATTTGGCGAAGGAGAAAACCGCGTCAGCAAAGCGATTGAAGCAGCTCTGCACTCTCCGTTGCTCAACAACAATGACATCTTCAACTCGAAGAAGGTATTGCTTTCTATCTCGTTCTGTGCTGAGAAAGAAGGCGACACTTTGATGATGGAGGAGATGAACGAGGTGCACGACTTCATGTCGAAGTTCCACGACGATGTGGAGACCAAGTGGGGACTCTCAACCGATCCTTCCTTAGGCAAGAGTGTAAAGATTACAATTCTCGCTACGGGATTCGGTATCAACAATGTCCCGGGTATTAAGAATAAACTCGACGCTGAGGAGGAAAGCCGCCGTCAGCACGAAGTTGAGAAACAGGAAGAAAACGAAGAACGCCGCGAGGGATTCTACGGAGGAGACAAGAAAGGTACGCTCCGTAAACGCCCGAAGTTCTACCTTTTTGGACTGGACGACCTGGACAATGAGGAAATCATCTCGATGGTGGAACTGACTCCGACCTACAAACGCTCTAAAGAGGTACTCTCGGACATTAAGGCAAAGGCTTACGGAAACAGCATTGCTATTGAGCCCGAAAGTTCAAACTCCTCCAATACAGCAGCAGGATCTGTGATTTCCTTCTAAGCGTTTCTCCAGGGATACCCTCGGGAGTACGCCCTCTATGGGCTCCCTTAATCTTGACCACGAAGACGCGACGCTGAAAAGGTTCACCCTCCGTTTTTCACAAGTGCACCACTTAACGAAGAACAAGGAGGCGGAATCGGAGGCGTGCCTTCGTGGTCAATAATTTTCCACGTAACACACGCAAATCCTATGTCAGAAGACCTTATAGAATTGGCTAACGTGTCCAATCCGAGCTTGATTAAAATCATCGGAGTGGGCGGTGGCGGCGGCAATGCCGTAGGACAGATGTATCGCGACAACATCCCCGAAGTGCGCTACCTGGTAACTAACTCCGACAGCAAAGCGCTTCAAGATTCTCCCGTACCCGACCAGCTTCAGTTAGGCCCGGGTCTAGGAGCTGGCGGTGACCCGGTGAAGGGAGAGGAACTGGCAGAAGAATGTTTGGACAAAATCAAGGCCATCTTTGATGAAGACACGAAAATGGTCTTTATCACGGCTGGAATGGGAGGTGGTACAGGCACTGGAGCCTCACCGGTGATAGCTCGCGAGGCCCGCAAATTGGGCATTCTGACTGTAGGGATCGTGACTATCCCCTTTCTCTTCGAACGAGAGAAACAAATTGATAAAGCACTGGATGGGCTGGAACGACTGGGAAAGGAAGTGGACGCCATGTTGGTTATTAACAACCAACGACTCTGTGACATCTATCCCGACATGAGTGTGATCAACGCATTTAAACGCGCAGACGAAACACTCTCGACCGCCGTCAGTTCCATTACAGAAATTATCTCCATGCACGGCCGTATCAACTTGGACTTTGAAGATGTACGCACAGTTTTGACCAAGGGAGGAGTGGCAGTCATGTCAACAGGCTACGCGGAAGGCGAAAACCGTGTGACACGTGCTATCGAAGCAGCACTAAACTCCCCCCTGCTCAATAACAACGATGTCTACAACGCCAATCGCATCTTACTCTCCATCACTACAAGTGATGACCCGAGAAGTACGATGCGCACCAACGAAATTGACGAGATTACTGAATTTATGAACCGCTTTCCTGCGGACATTCATACCAAATGGGGCTTCTCTCTTGACCGCAGTTTGGGCGAAAAAATCAAAGTTACCATCTTGGCTTCAGGCTTCGGTCTTTACAGTAAAAAGAATAGTAGCCGCGCCGAGTTACGCGAACAAACACTGCGCAACATGGAAAACGAGAAGCGTAATGAATTACGCGGTCGTTATTACCAAACTCCCAACAAGGGGAAACGTCGTCGACACATCTTTCTGTTCTCTGGGGAAGACCTACTCAATCCCCAATTGTTAGCGAAGGTAGAAGAAATACCAACCTACCTGCGTACAGGAGAAATTCTACAAGATATTCGCACATTATCTACTCAAAACTAAATAAATACCATCGCTATGGAAATCTTTGAACAAGTTAGTAAGGACATCGTAGCTGCCATGAAGGCTAAAGACAAAGTGCGCTTGGAAGCACTGCGCAACGTAAAGAAGTTCTTTATCGAAGCAAAGACGGCTCCTGGAGCTAACGATACGCTTGACGATACAACTGCCATCAAAATTCTCGCTAAGTTGGCAAAGCAGGGTCGCGACACGGCCGCGCTCTACACGGAACAGGGTCGTCCGGAATTGGCTGAAGAAGAAGCGGCACAAGCTGCTATCATCGAAGAATACCTGCCTAAAGCACTCTCGGCTGAAGAGTTGGAAGCCGAAGTAAAGGCTATCATTGCAGAAGTAGGAGCCACTTCACCTAAAGACATGGGTAAAGTAATGGGAGTTGCTTCTAAAAAACTCGCTGGAAAGGCAGATGGCAAAGCAATCTCGACTTTAGTTAAGCAATTGCTGGCTTAAAACATAAAACGTACAACATCTGTACGACCAATCAGAATAAGACGGTCATAGGTAAAGAAGCCTCTTTCTACCTATGACCGTCTTATTTTTTCGTTTAACAAAAGATTCGTAATAAAACGGGAGTCTAAAAAGGAATCGAGCGGAGAATACAGGAAGAATAGAATAACAGAATAAAAGCAGATGAATATAGAGACAAACAAAAAGGAGGTACAGAGCAAATAAAACGAGAAAATCGTAGCAAATAGTGCATATATCCGAATCATTTGCGCAATTATTCAAAGAAATATCCGCCTATCCGACTTTTTTATAAAATCCGTTTGTTTACAAAATGATTGTTTAGTAAGTTTGCCGGCGTATAAAGTATGCTTTACACTTATCACCTCATTTTTTCATCAACCAATAACATACCCGCATGATTAAAAATTTACGCTACTTGGTAGTGTGGGCTTGTGCCCTCCTATCCTTACCTCTCATTGCACAATCTACCATTCAATTGGGATATTGTCCCAATGATTTATCGGCTGGTGTTGATACCGTCGTCCTCAACGATAAGTATAAACTTCGTGTTCGAGGAGCAGTACGTCTGCCCGCTGCACGTATGCAAGTACTCAAGGGAGCAAAGATTACCAAGCTCAGACTGGCTTCGATGGCGGGGATGAAAAATGTGTATCTATTCATTCGTCCTTCACTGGATAAGCCCGCTATCACCAAACTCCATAAGATTGACGAAACGACTTCTGGATGGAATGAAGTCACGCTCAACGAGCCATACACGGTGACAGGAGAAGAAATATTTCTTGCCTTCAATGCAGAACTTCCTGCAGGAATGGGGTTGCTTTTCAGCAAAGAAAAACACACCAATGCAGGCTACGTCAATGACGGACAACAATGGATCGATGTTTCCACATTGGGAATCGGTGCCCTCTATTTACAAGCTGAAATGGAAGTGAGTGCAGACATTCCGCAGTCTGACTTTGCCCTTGAAGCTGTAAACCTCAAGAAAAAGTTCACGCAAATCGGCGATACGCTCGAAACTGAACTTGTAATCAGCAACTACGGCATCAAGGCTGCTCCACTGCCCACCCTCTGTCACAAAATACAGGAAGGAGCGACGCTTCAATGGAATGTTGACACCATCGTCGGTCCAGGTAAAACCATCAAACTGAATAAACAGTTCCTAACCGACAACATGCACGAGGGCTACAATGAACTTCACCTGTGGCTGGATACGGATGATAAATTCAAGGATAATGACTCGATGCTTATTCAGGTGCCTTGCTACGAAAATGCTTACCCGCGCAAGACCCTCATTGAACATTTCACTACCCTCCCCTGTGTCAACTGCCCCAATGGATTGAAAGTATTGAGCAAACTGACTGAAGGCCGCGAAGACTATGTGTGGGTAGCACACCACGTAGGATTTAAGTCTGACGAACTGACGGTACAAGACTCTTACTACCTCGTTGACCCTATCGGTATAAGCGGTGCGCCCGCTGCATCCTTTGACCGCACGATTCTTTCATGCAGTGATTCACCCAGACAAGCAGGCATCAGTATTGGCTACACTGCAACAGATTTGGGCGTTAAAATCATCAAGCAGGGATTGGACGCTGCAGTAAGCACACCTGCTTTCTTATCTATCAACATTGATAACCTATATAACGAAAATACTCGCGAACTGACTACCACCGTTACGGGCGAACGCAACAAGTTGCTGTCCCTCTTCTACCCGGACAATCTCCTGACCGTAGAACTTGTCGAAGAAGGAGTAGAAACGAAAGGCATTCAGGTCGGAAGCAATGCAAAAGTACACGGCCACGTATTTCGCAAAGCATTGTCGCCAATCAAGGGCGATTCAATTCAATGGAGCGATGACCACTTCGAAGCAACCTATAAAATCACCATTCCCGATACATGGAATACTGACAAACTTCGCATCGTGGCGTTTGCACACCGTTCACTCGACAATGCCAAGACTGACATACAGGTACTCAATGCCAATGAAAGTTGGGTAACCCCTGCTGGTGCTTCGGGTATTGAAGATGCAAGCCTTGCTGACGGTAGCATTACAAGCCGCGAATACTACAACCTGCAGGGACAGCGCATCGCGCAGCCAGCTAAGGGCATTTATCTCGAAAAGGTTATCACCACTAATGGAACCCGCACATACAAGCGTGTAAAATAAACACACAGAAGCAAGGACGCTATTACGCCATGCGTCCTTGCATCAAAGACTCAAAGAAAATTCAAACTACGTATCTATAAAACACATCGATTTATGAAAAAGACTTTACTCACACTCGCCTGTGCTGCCATGATAGGCGGTACGGCCAACGCTCAAGTTTGTGAAAGTTATACAGGAAACCACTTTCACAAGGTGTCAGACAACGGTCTTTGGCTCGTTGAAGACGAAGGTATAATTGTTACCTACAACCGGGAAACTAAAAAAAAGACCGTGATACAAGGTGACGTCACAGAACTGACAGTCGGTATGGGCAACAGCGTACTCAACGACGGCACGGTATGTATAGCCAATGGCAGCAAAGGTCCTGCATTGCTTAAAGACAGTGTAATTACACCTCTTGATCCAGGTCGGCAACTGGCTCCTGGCGAAACTCTTTCCATGAGCATTGCCCATGGAGCCACCAATGACGGAAAGCGCATTGTCGGCCTGCTCAATGCACCCAAAAGCAAAGATCAAGGACAGCATATCACGGCACTGCCTGTCATGTGGGAAAAAGACAATAACGGAGAATATAAGGCACACCATCTTCCCTATCCTGAAAAAGACTTTACGGGACGCACCCCTCAATCCATTACGGCTATCGACATTGCCGATGACGGAAAGACCATCGCTGGACAGATACAAGACTACAGTGGTCTTCGCGCAACTCCGATTGTATGGAAAGAAGACGCTGAAGGTCAATGGAGCTATTCCTTACCAGGGGCAAGCCTCATCTACGATGCTGATGCCATGAGCAAGCTTCCGGCTCCCCCAGTAGCACCCCAGAAGCCTGTCGTTGAGGAGTATATGAGCCAGGAAGACTACGCTGCTTATGAAAAGGCGATGGCAAAGTACAAGGAACTCTATGCACTGGCTCAACTGGGAGAAATCCCTTGGAGTGATGTACCTGAATACCCCCAGAAGAGTCTTTACATATCAGATAAAGTCAAGGCTGACGCTTACGCAGATGCGCTGATGGAGTACAAAAAGAAAAACGAGCAATACTGGATAGACTTCGCGGCATTCAATGAAATGCTGCAAGGTGCGTTGACAGGAAATGCCTATATACTCAACAATGTATGTCTCTCCCGCAACGGCAAATATCTGGTAACTTCGCTACAAAAAAGTGCGTCTGACCCCGAAGACTTTGGGACTCAAGAAGTAACGACATCCCCCTGCCGCTTCTATCTTGCAGAGGAAAATGACAGTATTGAGCTTCTTTCCGACCTCGGCAATCACCTTGCTTCATGTGTAGCCAACAACGGTCTCCTCATTGCTGTATCACCTGCAGTGGAGTACACTCGCAGTGCCTATGTAGCTCTTCCCGGCAAACCAGTCCAAACCTTTGTTGACTACATGGCCGCAGAAAAGCAGGACAGTGTTGTCAAGTTCCTCAAGGACAACTACACGTACACGTTCAACGTAGAAGTGGGTGTAGACAGCATGGGAGCTCCTATTTATCAGGAAGTGCAAGACAGCACCATCACGGGATCTATGACCATCAACGGGGAAGGCAACCGCATGATTTCCTTTATCTATGATACCATGAGCAATCCTGAAGATCCCAAGTGGGTTTCCTTCTATATTGACTTGACGAAGAATGCTGGTCCCTCAGCTATCGAAAATGTAGTCAATAAGGAAAACGCCGGCGAAGTGCTCCGTCGCGAATACTACAACCTCCAGGGTCAACGCATTGCTCAACCCACGAAAGGCATTTACTTAGAAAAGGTGATCGGTACAAACGGTACACACACTTACAAACGCATTAAATAAAGGCTATACGGACAAGGACGAAGCCAAAAATCAAAACAAGACGAAGCTGATTCGTCCTTGTCCGCTTCTCAAGCTAATCAATTAATAACTCTATAGACATCGCTAATTATGAAGAAGACATTACTCACACTCGCATGTGCCGCTGCAATGGGTGGTACAATGAACGCACAGGTTTGTGAACGTTATGAGATGAGCAACTTTCACAAGATGTCAGAGAACGGAAACTGGCTGGTAGAAAACAATAATGGTACGTTACGCATATACAATCGTATCACCAAAGCGGAAGTTTACCTGGAGTCACTTGCCAACGAATATGCAGTGGGCCTTGGCAACAGTGTGCTCAACGATGGTACAATCTGTATTTCATACGGAACGAAGGGAGTGGCGTTACTCAAAGACACCATCGTGACCAATCTCGAAGTTGGCCGTCCCACTACGCCCGACGAAGTGTTTACCATGAGTATTGCCAATGGTGCAACCAGCGACGGAAAGCGTATTGTCGGCGTTCTCGAAGCTCCCGATGCCAATGTAGAGAGTGACGAGATAATGGCCTCACCCGTTCTGTGGGAAAAGAACGATAAGGGGGAATACAAAATCAAGACTCTCCCCCACCCGGATAAGGACTTTACCGGTCGGGTTCCACAGTACATTACGGCTGTAGACATTGCTGACGACGGTAAGACCATTGCGGGCCAGATTCAAGACGCATCGGGCTTCTACACGACCCCCATTATATGGAAGGAAAATGCTGAAGGCAAATGGACATACACCACGCCTGGCACCGAATTGATTTACGATGCCAGCAAACTTTCCCAACTTCCCAAGCTTCCTGCTGAACCCAAGGAACCGATTGCTGAACACTACATGAGTAAAGCTGACTCGGTGGCCTTCGTGAAGGCACTTGAGGACTACAATGAGAAATATGCGTTGGCTCAATTGGGTGAAATTCCTTGGTCTGAAGTGCCTGAACGTCCCGAAAAAAGCAACTTCATCTCTGATAAGTCAAAAGCAGATGCCTATGCAGATGCTTTGATGGAATTCTACGAAAAGGACGAACAGTATTGGAAAGAATTTGAAATCTTTGACGGTATTCTCCAGTCCATTACTACGGGCAGCGTCTATATGTTCAACAACGTTGGTCTCTCTCGCAATGGTAAATACATGTTCACGTCGATTCAGAAGAATGAGTTACAAGACCCCGAAAATCCTTGGAGCTCGAAGATTGTCACTACGCCTTACCGCTTCACGCTGACCGACGAGAAGGATAGCTATGAATCCATCGCCGGACTGAAGGATCACCTGGGTGTCAGCGTAGCCAACAATGGTCTGCTTGTTGCTTTAGCTCCTCCCTTGGCCTACACACGCACGGCCTACATGTCCTTGCCGGGCAAGCCTGCTCAGACTTTCGTAGATTATATGGCCAGTGAAAAGCAGGACAGCGTAGTCAAGTTCTTGAAGGATAACTTCTCTTACACGGTCAATGTGGAAGTAGGTGTCGACAGCATGGGTGCTCCCATTTACGAACAGGTGAATGACAGTACAATCACGGGTACATTGGCAGTCAATGGTGAAGGCAACCGCTTCGTTTCGTTCATCTACGACCAAATGACCAACCCTGAAAGTGCCAACTATGTGACCTATTTCATTGACTTGACGAAGAATGCTGGTCCCTCAGCTATCGAAAATGTAGTCAATAAGGAAAACGCCGGCGAAGTGCTCCGTCGCGAATACTACAACCTCCAGGGTCAGCGCATTGCTCAACCGACCAAGGGCATTTACCTCGAAAAGGTAATTACGACCAACGGAGTTTACACTAAGAAGGTTTTGAAGTAATCCTTTCATCGCCTTCTCTCAAAAAAGTCCCCGCCTCTGCTTGTGAGGTGGGGACTTTTAGGTTTAGACAAGGGGACTGCACACTGGCTGCAAGGTTTTCGTCAAAAAAAATAGGGCTTATACATGCCTGTACAAGCCGCTCTTCATTTATAATGAAGCTATACTACTTGGGGCAAGAAGGTTTGAAAGCAAAAATCCGCTTGCCCTAAGCGTGGCAAGAAGGTTTGAAAGCAAAAATCTACTTGTACAAGGCTGTACAAGCAGATTAAAAAGCGAAAAACTGCTTGCCCTAAGCGTGGCAAGAAGGTTTGAAGGCAAAAAGCTACTTGTACAAGGCTGTACAAGCAGATTAAAAAGCAAAAAGCTACTTGCCCTAAGCGGGGCAAGCGGATTAAAAAGCGAAAAACTACCTGCCCTAAGCGTGGCAAGCAGTTTAGAAAGCAAAAAGCTACTTGTACAAGGCTGTACAAGCAGATTAAAAAGCGAAAAACTACCTGCCCTAAGCGGGGCAAGCAGTTTAGAAAGCAAAAAGCTACCTGTACAAGGCTGTACAAGCAGATTAAAAAGCGAAAACCTACCTGCCCTAAGCGGGGCAAGCAGTTTAGAAAGCGAAAAGCTACTTGCACAAGACTGTACAAGCGGATTAAAAAGTGAGAAGCTGCTTGTACAAAGCGGGGCAAGCCCTCTCTTCCCTATCGAACTGTCTGCCAGTGCAGGAAACCAACACAGCATCCCTGCGAAAACAGGCTGCCCTTTCCCTGCACTGCGACGACACAAGGGGAGCATTCGGGAATGACAGAAAAGGAACCTACCATTCTTCCCTTTCAACCACAGCACCATCCTCTACATGCCAAATCTTTCGACCTGGAACCTGGGGGAAAACATGCTCGTCGTGACTGACTACAAGGATAGCACCTACAGAACGGTAACGCTGAAGCAAAGTATAGAGTTCCATACGCGACGCTTCATCGAGATGCGTCTCGGGCTCGTCAAGCAGCAACAAGTCGGGGCGCGAAACGAAAGCACGAGCCAGGAGCGTACGCTGCCATTGCCCGCCACTGAGGTCAGAAATAGGGCGTTTGGCTAAATCCTCCAAATGAAACAGGGAGAGTGCTTCGTCAGCCTGTGCGTTATCGGTCGCGGTATAACGCTGCCACCATTTCATCCGACAGGATAATCCTGACCGAACGATATCCCGTACTGTCGTAGGAAATTGGCGGTCGATGGGACGGTATTGAGGCAAATAGCCCATAATCACTCCGTCGCACCGCACAATCTGTCCACGGGTTGGCGACAGAAGTCCCGCAACGAGGCGCAACAAGGTGGTCTTGCCACCCCCATTCGGACCGGTCAGTACAATGAAATCGTCCCGACGAATGGTCTGCGTAATGTGGCAAAGCACATGCCGTGCCCCATAACTCAGACACACATCCTCGATTTGCAAAAGTGGTGCAGTGTTCATCGGCTCAATTCTTTAGCTATGAAACGCAACTGTTCAGGAACTTCGTAAGCCAACGGGTTGATTACCGTAGGCTGCGTGTGTAAAGCCTCAGCCAAGCGTTTGGCCGCTTCGCCTTTATGCTCTGCCGAAATGAATACATGACTTACCTGTTTGGCTTTACAACGGTTGATCAAGAGTTGGAGTCCTGCCACTGACGGTTCCTTGCCGTTGCTCTCAATGGCGAGTTGTTCCAAACCATAATCTCGGGCAAAATAACCAAGGGCGGGATGATAAATGAGAAATGCGCGTTGGGGAAGTTTGAGCGTGGCCTGACGAAGGTCGTAGTCGAGACTGTCCATCTGCTGCTGGAATCGCTCCAAACGCTGGCGATAAGCCGACGCATGCAGACTATCTAACCTTTGCATCACGCGGCATACTTCCTCGGCCATCAACTTCAAGTTGGCTGGCGACATCCAAACATGCGGGTCAATGCTGCTACCGCCCTCATGAACATGATGGAGGTCGACGAGTGGCTTGACCGCACGTCCTAATGTGACGAAGGGTAACTGGGGTGTGTTCTTAACCAACTGGGGAAGCTTGGTCTGTTCAAAGCCTAATGTACCCACTCGAAACAAAGCCTGGCTGCCATTCAGCTCCATCATTTGGCGCGGAGTGGGCTCGTAAGTTTCGGGACTTGCTCCCTGCGGCATGAGTGTCTGTACGCGGTAATAATCGCCGACTATCTGTTCGACGACAAAACGTACGGGCTCGATGGTCGCCGTCACCAACGGACGCTCATCGCTTGGAGCTGACTGACATGCGGGCAATAATCCCGTTGTCAAGAACAAAGAGAGTAATAAGGAAAGTAGTGTATTTGTCTTTAGCATAGTAATTGTGTGTGTTAGATGGGGAATTAGGAACTTGCTACGAAGTAAGCTTGCAACAACACCCAGTAGCGGATGAGTTTACCTAAAGTAATGGTCAGAAGCGAATAGGCAAAGTTGACGCGTAAGAAGCCCATGGCAACCGTAATAATTTCGCCCAACACGGGAAGCCAAGCCAAGAGTCCCGCCCAAGCGCCATAACGTTGTACCCACCGTTTGCCACGCTCCAACTTTTCGGGCGACAACTTGGCAAAACGGGTAATCCATTCTTCCTTACCTAATGCTCCTACGCCGAAGTTCAACAAACTTCCCAGCGTATTGCCTAAAGTTCCCCAAAGGAGTAAAGCATAAGGACTGGAACCAACTGCTAACAGTCCCAACATCACGACTTCTGAACTAAAAGGTAAAATGCTTCCTGAAAGGAAAGCGGCAATGCCCATTCCGACATCGCCATAATCGATCAACAACTGTATGATTTCATCCATAAAATCAAGACTTCTCTTAATGTATCGGGGCTAAATGGGTAACTAGAATGCGGCGCAATAATTCCACAGGCCTAATGCCAACAGCAGAAACAACGAAAGGTTGAACCAGGCATTGAAAGCACGACCTTTGGCCAAAGCATAATAATGCGCTAAGAGGAAGGAGGAATTGAGCAAAAAGATGCCGCCCAGCTCTGCCATGTAACGGAAGAAGAACAGCAACCCTGCCGCCAACAGCACCTCCTGGATGGCGATGGTGTAGAACAACATACGGGTACGTATCTTGTCATTGTAAGCCGTATAGAAAAAATGAGCGAAGGCTATAATCGTCAACACCAGCAGTACGCCAAAGAAGCAAACGGCTGAAAGGGGAAGCTGGGAGAGGTCTATCCATTCGGGACGAAACATTTCGACTGGAACTGCCAGTGTTTCTCGCAAACGATGATTGAATATCAAGTAAGCGGCATACAACCAATAAGGGGTTAATAACCCGAGGAAACTGGCCATCAGGCTGCGCCAAGTGAAACTGCGCAACTGGAAGATCATGCTAAACCAAAAGCCGAAGGCCAATACACCAAAATAAGGGAACACCAAACTGCCGATACCCAACAAGAGAAAGGCATGATAGATATAGCCTTCGGGCCGATTGCGCTGATAGGAAGCGAAGAGCATGAAATAACTAAGTACCAGCAACAAGGGCAAGAATGAGGCCAACGACCCGCTATGCAGGAATGGAGTAAAGGACAAAAGGAAGAGATAGGTCACACTAATCATCCGCGAACGGACCCGCAACAAACTGTTCCGGTTGTTCAGTTCCATCAGCAGATAGGTCGTCAATCCGGCGACACCAAGGCCTGCCCACAAGTCCCAACGATGCGGACCGGGAAGAAGCCAAAGAAAAAGGGTGACAACAGCCATCACAGGCAAGGACATGCTGCCACTGACTACGAGTTTACGAAAGGAAGAGGTGTGCAAGGGTTCTTTTTTACGATTGAAAAGGGACTACATGAAGATTTCACTGAAAACCATCGTTGTTTTCTGAAAAAGGAAGAGCGGAACTGTTCAACTTGCTCCCGATAGGAACAGGAGTGACTGAACAGTTCCGCTATAGGATGGTATTCACAATACACGGACGATTCCATCAAGTCCGAAGCTCCCAAGCAGCTTGGTTACGGAGACTTGAGGAAGAACCGCACTCGTAAGTAAGAAGTCGTCTGAACTTTTATGAAATTCAAGATTTGCCTTAATTCTTGAGGCGTTTTTGGGCTTTGAAGAAGTCGTGTAGCGAGCTACACGACTGATGAAAGGTCAAAAAACGGCCAAAAAGAAAGGTGAAGATTGAATTTAGAAGAGATAAATCTCCAAATCAAATCTTCGTCAGAAAAGTTTAGACGACTTCTAAGTTTACAAATCCTGTCCGATATCAGAACGGAAGTATTTCTTCTCAAATTGGATTTGGCGGGCACCTTCCATCGACTTCTGCAAAGCCTCTGCCTTGTCCTTGCCGTAAGAGCTTACGGCAATCACACGACCACCCGAAGTAACGAGTTGACCGTCCTTTAAGGCTGTACCGGCGTGGAAGACTACACTACCCGGCACTTCGGCACCGGTGATGGGGAAGCCCTTCTCGTAGGCTTGAGGATAACCGCCCGATACACACATGACGCAAACTGCTGCACGCTCGTCAAACTCAACGACGCGCTGATCCAAATTGCCTGCTGCAACCCCTTCGAAGAGATCTACCAAATCGCTCTTCAAACGCAACATCACCGTTTCGGTTTCAGGATCACCCATGCGGCAATTGTATTCAATCACCTTGGGCTGACCATCGCAATCAATCAAGCCAAAGAAGATGAAGCCCTTGTAGTCAATGCCTTCTGCGGCCAGGCCGTCTACGGTCGGACGAATGATTTCATCCTCAACCTTCTGCATCCATTCCTTCGTAGCAAACGGAACGGGCGAAACCGAACCCATACCGCCTGTATTCAACCCCGTATCGCCTTCGCCGATACGCTTATAGTCTTTGGCCTCGGGCAGAATGCGATAGTGTTTGCCGTCAGTCAGCACAAAGACTGAGCACTCAATACCAGAAAGGAATTCTTCGATGACTACACGACTGGAAGCATTGCCAAACATACCTCCCAACATTTCGCGCAATTCCTTCTGCGCCTCCTCCAAAGTCGGAAGAATCAACACACCCTTACCGGCGCAAAGCCCATCGGCCTTCAATACATAGGGAGCCTGGAGGGTTTCAAGGAAACGGCAACCTTCCTCAACCTGAGTTCCGTCAAAAGTTGCATAAGCCGCAGTGGGAATGCCGTGACGCTTCATAAAACCCTTGGCAAAATCCTTCGAACCTTCCAACACAGCACCGGCTTTAGAAGGACCGATTACGGGAATTTGCTTCACACGGTCATCCTGCTTGAAGAAGTCGTAAATACCTTTTACCAATGGATCTTCAGGACCTACTACGACCATGTCAACCGATTCCTTGACAACAAATTGAGCGATACCTTCGAAATCATCAGCCTTCAAGGCCACATTCGTACCGACAGAAGCCGTACCCGCATTACCGGGAGCAATAAAAAGTTGATCAATACGCGGACTCTGCGCGATTTTCCAAGCCAGGGCGTGCTCACGGCCGCCGCTGCCCAAAAGTAAGAGTTTCATAAGCTTGAATTAGGAATTATGTTTGGTATGCAAAAGTAAAACAATCAATGCATCAGACAAAGCCGTACCTTTCGATTTTCCCTCATCTATCAGCACTTTAGCCACACGAATCTTTCGTCTTAAGTGTCAAACGAATCGAAGCACATGCGTTAGGAAAAATGTACCTTTGCCTTCCATTCCACTTACAAACACGATATGACTATGCGATTTCACTCTAAAAACTCCGCATTCATCGCGCTTCTTAGCCTTTTTACGCTCCTGCCTTTCAATTTATCAGGACAAAGCGCGGACTTTCAAGTTGTTCCGTTGCCCAAAGTACTCACACCGACTTCGGGCGGTAACTTCCAACTGGACAAAAACACACTGATTTCTTATTCCAAAGAGGATAAGGCGACCCGACGAAACGCAGAATACTTGGCTCAATACATCGAGAAGCTCACGGGAATGAAGCTCACCGTGACCAATCTGCCGGCTCAAAAAAACTGCATTCGCCTCACTACGTCTTACCATCACACCCATCCCGAAGCTTACCGCATCCGCTCCAACAGCGAAATCATTTGGTTAGACGGAGCTTCTCCCGCCGGACTCTTCTATGCCGTACAGACTTTCCGCAAAGCACTTCCTGTAGGCATTACCCAATCGATGACCATTCCCTCGGTTGAAATCAAGGATTATCCCCGTTTCAGCTACCGTGGAGCCCATTTAGACGTGGCGCGCCATTTCATATCTACCGATTCCATCTACCGTTTCATCGATATGCTGGCGCTCCACCACATCAACCGCTTCCACTGGCATCTGACTGACGACCAGGGTTGGCGCATTGAAATCAAGAAGTATCCTCGATTAACTTCCATCGGTTCGAAGCGTCCGCAAACGGTGATTGGGGGCAATACTGACCGCTATGACGGCATCCCACACGAAGGTTTCTATACACAAAAGGAAATCAAAGCCATTATTAAGTACGCCGCCGACCGTTTCATCACCATCATTCCCGAAATCGACCTGCCCGGTCACATGCAGGCTGCCTTAGCGGCCTATCCGGATTTAGGTTGTACGGGCGGTCCCTATGAGGTATGGCAACGGTGGGGTGTTTCAGACCACGTGCTTTGTGCAGGCAAGGAGGAAACATTCGAATTCATCGGTAATGTGCTCGATGAAATCGTAAAAATATTCCCTTCCGAATACATTCATATCGGAGGCGATGAATGCCCGAAAACACAATGGAAACAATGTTCGAAGTGCCAACAACGCATTCGGCAGGAACATTTGGAAGCCGACGGCAAGCACAGTGCCGAAGAACGGCTGCAAAGCTACGTGATCCGTCGTGCGGAACAACACCTTAACCGTTTGGGACGTAAAATCATCGGATGGGACGAAACGCTCGAAGGTGGTTTGGCTCCTAATGCCACCGTCATGTCCTGGCGAGGAGAAGCGGGGGGCATCGAGGCGGCTCGACAGAAGCATCCCGTCATCATGACGCCCAACACCTATCTTTACTTCGACTATTACCAAGGCGACGATCCCCAACACCAAGTGGATGGCGTAGGCGGCTATTTGCCGATTGAAAGGGTATACAGCTACGAACCGATGCCTCGCAATCTTTCTCCGGAGGAACAAAAATACATCGTAGGCGTTCAAGCCAACTGTTGGACGGAATACATGAAGAACTTCCGTCGGGTAGAATACATGGAACTTCCCCGTATGGCCGCCTTGAGTGAAATTCAATGGTGTGCACCCGAACAGAAAGACTACACGGCTTTCATGAAACGACTGCCGCATCTGCTCGATCACTACCGACTCGAAGATTACCAGTATGCCAAGGTCATTCACAATGTCAAACTTCAGCTGACGACTGACACCATCCGACGAGCCGTCATGGCGCAACTCAGCACGTTTGACCAGGCTGAAATTCATTATACCACCGATGGCTCCGAACCGACTCTTGCCTCACCACGCTACACGGAACCGCTCGCACTGACGCAGGCTTGCCAGCTTCGTGCGGCCGCCTTCCGACAGGGAGAAAAGAGCAATGAAGTCAGCAAAAACATCCGTTTTAATCGCAGTACAGCCTGTCCCATCCGTCTATTGACCGCTCCTCACGGCAGTTACGCCTTTACCGGAGCACAATTACTCACAGACGGACTCGTTGGTGAAGACACCAATTTTCACAGTGGCAGCTGGATGGGCTTTGTCGGTAATAACTTGGAGGCGGTGATTGATTTAGGAAAGGCTGTGTCTATCTCTTCGTTGAAACTGAACACCTGCGTTGAAAAGGGAGCTTGGATCTTTGATGCCCGCGCCATCGAGATTTGGGGTTCCACCGATGGCACCAACTTCCAGCCACTCGGTAAAAAGGATATCCCGGCAATGAAGGAATCCGACCGCAATGCCATCTACTCACACGCGCTGACCTTTACCCCACAAACGGTGCGCTATGCTAAAGTCATCGTCAAGTCCGAACCTTCCATTCCCGAATGGCACGGTGGAAAGGGACGTCCTGGCTTTGTTTTTGTCGATGAAATCGAAATAAACTAACACCCACTTGAGGTGATGCTTTCACTGCCACCGAGACACAAAAGCATCACCTCTCTTTTGGCAAACGGTTCTGTTTTCCACCATTCATTCCGCCCTTTGCATATCATTAAAATACAGGGCAGTCCACCCTATGCAAATTATTATGGTTACTTTTGCGGCTCTTAAAGTGCTCATTAGTAAGGAGAAAGCGAGTTTCTCTTACGTCTGGCAAATACAACAGGAAGAACGCTTTCTCTCCCGTTGACCATTCCATCGCATTTAAGAAATCAATCATACAAACCAATCAAACAGCGTTAATCTCTTATGAAACAGTACAGTTTGGTAAACAACCTGCTCGGTTGGATTACCTTTGCCATTGCTGCTTTCACCTATTGCTCAACGGTGGAGCCTACGGCAAGCTTTTGGGATTGCCCTGAGTTCATTACCACAGCTTACAAGCTGGAAGTAGGCCACCCGCCCGGTGCGCCTTTCTTTATGCTCACGGGTAACTTCTTCACACAGTTCACGGACGACCCTACCAAGGTGGCCTTTTGTGTCAACATCATGTCCGCCCTGCTCTCCGCGCTCTGTATCCTCTTCCTTTTCTGGAGCATTACCCACTTAGCACGTAAACTCCTTACCGAAGATGGTGTCGTAACCTCGTGGGCACAGACCATCGTGATTATGGGATGTGGCTTGACCGGTGCTTTGGCCTATACCTGGAGCGACACGTTCTGGTATTCTGCCGTTGAAGGCGAGGTTTATGCCTATTCATCGATGTTTACGGCCTTGGTATTCTGGCTCATTCTGAAATGGGAAGACCATGCTGATGAACCGCACTCCGACCGTTGGTTGGTTCTTATCTTCTATCTTACCGGCCTTTCCATCGGTGTTCACCTGCTCAACTTGCTTTGTCTCCCCGCCATCGCGCTCGTTTACTACTACAAGCGCAAGCCCGATGCCAACCTCAAAGGCTCAGTGGTGGCACTGATTATCTCCATGTTGCTCGTAGCAGCCGTACTCTACGGTATCGTACCGGGTATCGTGAAGGTAGGCGGATGGTTCGAATGGTTCTTTGTCAACACGCTCGGTCTGCCCTTTAACACGGGTATGATTGTGTACATCCTCCTGCTGATTGCCATCGTCTTGACAGCCATTTGGAGCACCACGACCAAGAACCGCATGCGCACCAACGTACTTTATTGCTTGAGTGTCGCTTTGCTGGGTATCCCCTTCATGGGACATGGATTTACCGCAATGGCACTGGGTGCCGTGGTACTTATCGCCCTCATCGTCGCTCTGCAGTGGAAAGACGCCGAAGGCAACTACATTCTCCGTAAACGTTTCCTCAACACCTCCTTGCTCTGCATGTTGATGGTGATGATTGGTTACTCCTCGTATGCAGTCATCGTGATTCGTTCGACGCAAAACACGCCAATGGATCAAAACTCTCCCGAGGATATCTTTACGCTCGGTTCCTACATGAGCCGCGAGCAGTATGGTTCCTACCCCTTGTTCAAGGGTGAAGCCTTCTGTTCACAGGATCAGGCTGCGATGACCCGCTCACTCGACTACGAACGTCGCATGCGCACCCAGCGCAAGGAGAAGGCTTCTGCCGATGAACCCGATCAATACGAGGAAATCCAAGAAACCGTGGGTGTGAAGTACCCTGGCGGACTGACTATGCTCTTCCCGCGTATGTGGAGTGCCAAGCACACAAGACAATACGAACAGTGGATGGGTGAAATCCCGATGAAACAGGTCGTTTTCTCCACGCGCGATGGTTATGAAGTGCCTGGACAGATGCCTACACAGGCTGCCAACCTCCGCTTCTTCCTCTCCTACCAGGTCAACTTCATGTACTGGCGCTACTTCATGTGGAACTTCGCCGGTCGTCAGAACGACATCCAAGGTATGGGTGAATTGGAGCACGGCAACTGGATTACTGGTTTCCCCTTCATCGACAATGCACTCTACGGCGACCAAAGCAAGTTGCCCGATGTACTCAAGGAGAACAAGGGTCACAACGTATTCTACTGTCTGCCCCTCCTGCTCGGTCTGTTAGGTCTCTTCTGGCAAGCTTACCGAGGCGAAAAGGGCGTACGCCAGTTCTGGGTTGTCTTCTTCCTCTTCTTCATGACGGGTTTGGCCATTGTGCTTTACCTCAACCAGACTCCCAGCCAGCCGCGTGAACGTGACTACGCTTATGCCGGTTCGTTCTATGCGTTTGCCATTTGGATTGGCTTGGGTGTAGCCGCTTTGGCTAAGGGATTGGAAAAGGTATTCAAGAACAACCGCACCGTTCCTGCCGTCGTGGCTTCAGCCTTGGGACTGATTGTTCCCTTGCAAATGGTTAGCCAGACCTGGGACGATCACGATCGTTCAGACCGTTTCGCCTGCCGCGACTTCGGCCAGAACTATCTGAATACGCTTCCCGAAAAGGGCAATCCCATCATCTTCACCAACGGTGACAACGACACCTTCCCCCTCTGGTACAATCAGGAAGTGGAAGGCAACCGCACCGATGCCCGTGTCTGCAACCTCTCTTACCTGCAGACTGACTGGTACACGGACCAAATGCGCCGTCCGGCCTACGATTCGCCTGCTCTGCCGATTACGTGGGAACGTCTCTACTACGTCGACAACGGCAAGCATACGTTCTACCCCATCCGCCCCGAGGGCAAGGCACAGCTCGACGAAATCAAACGTCAGAACCCCGACATCGATCCTTACGAAGTGTCCTATATCATGGACCACTACGCCAAGAAGATTGAAGGTGGTTACATCCCGACCGACTCGATGGTAGTCAACGTAGACAAGGAAGCCGTTAAGGCCAGCGGCATGTTGTTGCCCTTCGGTCCCGACTCCATCCCCGACAAGATGGTCATCTCGCTCAAGAATGCCCTCCAACAGCAGGGCGGCGTTTACCGCAGCGACTTGATGATTTACGAGATGTTGGCCCATGCGGACTGGAAACGTCCGATGTACATGAGTGTTACACTCGGTACGGACAACTATGCCGACCTCGACAATTACCTCATTCTCGAAGGTTTGGCATACCGCATCACACCGTTTAACTACGGCAAGCGTGGAGTCATTGACAGCGACCTGATGTATAAGAACATGATGGAACGCTTCAAGTACGGCAACGTGAAGCAAGAGGGCATCTACCTCGACGAAACGGTAAGCCGGATGTGTAGCACCCACCGCCGCATGTTCCAGACCCTTGCCAACAGTTTGCTGAGCCGCGGCAAGGTGGCAGAGGCAAAGAAGGTACTCCAAAAGTGTGAAGCTGAATTGCCGGCATCCACCATTCCTTACACCGATGACGACGCAGACCTCGCCATTCTGTGGATGGAAGTGGGCGACAAGAAGGAAGCCACACGAGTTGCCAAGAGCATTCTCAAATATTGCGACCAGTACCTCACTTACCTCAATTCGTTAGACTGGGAACACATTCAGACCTACACGCGCACCGCTTACTTCCTCACGGCAAGCTACATTCGCTGTGAACACGTGCTTCGCGAGTGCAAGGATTCACAAGCATCCTTCTACACCCAACGCATGAACGAGCTTTCACGCACGGAAGCCTTCAGCCTGGGTCTGAAAGTTTACCAGCAACAACAGATGTAACACAGAAGCAAGAACGGCTGACATCGTCAGTTAGGTTCTATCGCTTATAACAAGTGCCGGCGTATCCAGTTTCTCATACTGCCAACGAAGGGTTTATTCCCTTGGTTCATGAGAAAGCCGGATGCGCCGACACTTTTCTATTGATATCGAAAGTATCACCTCTACCCTACGAATTTGGACTCCGTTTCACCGGACGACCTACTCCACGAACTTCCTGTTCCTCCTTTCCACTCCAACCTTTCACGAAGTTCGTCTGTAACCCTTTCCCCTCTCCCTCCTCATTATGATTATCGAACAGCCCGCCTGGTTTCTCCGCTGGCTCTATCCCGATGCCCTTTGGCGGATGAACAAGCACGAACGAGCCGTTTATCTCACCTTTGACGACGGACCGATTCCCGAAGTAACTCCCTGGGTGCTCGATGTACTCGACCATTATGGCATCAAGGCCACCTTCTTTATGGTCGGTGACAACATCCGCAAACACCCCGAAGTGTTCGAAATGGTCAAAGCGCGTGGTCATCGACTGGGCAACCATACCTTCAACCATATCGGCGGTCTGCGCCACGGCATCCGTTCCTATGTGCGCAATGTCGACAAGGCGAATGTCTACCTACAGACCGACCTCTTCCGTCCGCCCCATGGCTGGATGAAGTGGGATCAATACATCATGGTGCGCCAGCGTTACCGCGTCGTCATGTGGGACCTCGTTACCCGCGACTACTCTACCCGCCTCAACGGTCGCGACGTGTTGCTCAACGTACGCCGCTACGCCCGTCCGGGCAGCATCATCACCTTCCACGACTCCCTCAAGAGTCAGGACAAGCTCCTCTATGCCCTTCCTCGTGCCATCGAGTGGCTCCAATCGCAAGGGTATGCCTTCAAGGTGTTTGACTGAGACCACCTCAACAGGTATCCCCTCCAGTCACAACTCCGCACCTTAACGTATTCGGCCACGATGATTTAACATCGTCACCCTACGCTCAAAGAGCTAATTTCCTGACAATGGGAAGTTAGCCCTTTTGATGATTTAAGGTGGCGAGAAGGGAAGGAAGAGATACGTTGGATTTTCTAGTAGCTAAGCCGAGGAGATACGCATATTTAAGCAATACCACCATCTATTTTTGTTTGCTATGCAGCAAAGAAGAGGCGTAGACTATGGCTTTACATTCGCGGCATGCTGCGACCCGTTGGCTAGTGGTTGAATATAAACTTCCTCTTGTTTGTTGAAGACAAAGCACAATATGGGACACAGAGCAAAACAACACTTTGAATAATAATATTCCCTACAACTCAAACAAAAATTCCCATCCCCTATAAAGGGGACGGGAATTTTTTATTATACCGCATGGAATTAATATGCTTAACCCATAAACATTACATAGACTGCATAGGCAAACACACCAAGTTTCAAGCAGGTATCGGTAAGGAATACCATAGTTGCTGCAGATGCTCTCTTAAGTGTAGCTTGTGTACCCAATTTCTTAGTGAGTTCAAATAAGAAAGCAAACAAGAAAGGCACAAGCACCAGATTCAAGATAAGCAGCATGATAATCATGAAGGTTGAAGCATCTTTGCCTAATACACCAAATAAAATCAAGCCAACAATTGAGCCCAACGTGATACCCCAACTTGCTCGCTTACTAAACTCCTGCAAGCGTTTAGCACCTTTGACAAGGAACTTACTCAATACGACACTAAGTATTGCAAGAATAATAATCAAGACAATGGTACCCCAATCGTAGTTTACGTCCATGCCATATTTAGCAAGAATAACAGCAATTACTACCGAGAAAGGACCAGGAATCTTGTTGATAAAACATCCCAAGAAACCAAAGATCAAACATATGATGGCCAAGGCCATAAATATAAATCCGCTCATAATAATCTTATATATACATACTATTACAATGATTCATTTAATTCATTGAGTGCCTTGGCTGCACCACCGATGGCCCCAAATGCTGCGCCTGCAGCCTCAATCGCTTTACTTGCAGTCTCGACACCCTCTTCGAGATCCTCTGTAGAAGGCTCTTTGTCAGTTGCCTTAGCTGCATCTTCCTTACTCTTTTCGTTGGCTTCTACTGCTGAAGTGATTTCAAATGACTTTGCCTTAATAACACCATCACTATAGCAGGTAATCTTCACGTTAGCCTTCTCGTCTTTTGAAAGGCCAAGCAATTTATTGAAATCATCCCCGTCCAAGTCATGAGTTTCAATAACATTACCATTTGCATCGAGTAACTCAACTATGAATTTACCAGCCAAGGACTTGCTTGACTTCTCTGCATCATTAGAAGATACAACGTCACTAAGTTCAACCTTAGGCATGCCACCATTATGCCTGATTGGTATGGTAAGATAGTAAAATGAGCCATCTTTGACTAGGTGATACTCTTTGTCCTCAACCTCAAGGAATCCACCGAGTTTACCACCAACAGTGGTACTTGACGGCTTAATCACAATGTCTTCAACAACCTCGGCCTTTTCTTCAGCGGACTTGTTGTTGCTACCTCCACATGATGCGAAAGTGAAGGTTAAACCTGCAAGAAGCAGGATGCTTAATGATAATTTCTTCATAGTCATAAACAATTTAATTTATAATATGGATTAATCGTTGCCAAGAATAAAAGATGGAAGTTTCATATGTTCACAAACACTTGCCACCAAACATTTTATTTTATGGTTTCTGTCTCAACCACACATAAGTATTAAATGGTTTCTGAAAGACGGGACTCAGAAGATATACATTAAGTTGTTATTGAGAGAAGAGCCGTCCCATCACTTTCAGCACTACAGTCGCCAAACTGCAAAGCCGAATTGCCGAGGTGATGTAATCTCTCATCGTTCATAAGAACGATTTGCGATGCAAATGTAATGATTACATTACATAACCAAATGGGGGGGGTATAATATTTGTTAATGTAGACGTTTTTCTATTACTACATCAACTATACAAGCTACGATATTCCACTAAATACCTACTGATATTCAATGCTTTACAAGCACCTATTAAATCCATTAACGCTCATCTAAAAATTTTCGAACACATATTCCAACTTATGTATTCACAAAACAGATATGCAAAAAGAATACCGAAAACCACGAGATACTTATCTACGCACAGTCGTTCATCTCCGAACTTAAGGATTTGCGGTATTCAACTTCATCTCCCTATTGAGTAGATGAAGAACATATCACTATTGTGCGCCACAATTTTACCACCAATGAAACATTAAACAAACAACCCGTTGGCGGCATCAACTATATAATAAGCTGATACCGCCAACGGGGCACTTGTTATGTTTACGTTCTTCTAACAGAATGATGCGAAAACATAAAGTGAAGCCAAAACCAACTTCAAATATCCGAAGAAAAACCAACCTTTATATCGGAACGTTGAAGTTGCGCTATTATTGACTCCACTATATTCGCACTGTACCAAAACCTGCTTTATAAAAGAGGAAAATACCCATGACTATCTCTACTCCTCACCCTCCATCGCCTGAATATTCCGCATCAATCCTTCGTATTTCGCCCGCTTAACGGCACTCTTACGAAAGATGCGGGTATACTCTTCACGCGTGAGTTCCTGCCACTGCGCCGGAGTCAATGAGAGGAGTTCGGGACGAGGTTGCAATGCCTCAACGGAAGTGGGACGGGCAAAACGATTCCACGGACAGACTTCGGCACAACGGTCGCAACCATAAAAACAGGGAGCCATCTTTTCTGCCGCCCAGTCGGGAAGGTCACCCCGATGTTCAATGGTGAGATAGGACAGGCAACGACGGGCATCGAGGGTACCATTGCCACGCAAAGCCTGCGTTGGGCAGGCATCCAGGCAAGCACGACACGTTCCGCAACGATTGGGGTGCGGACGGTCGTAAGCATCGACCTCGTGTGTCAGTATCATTTCTCCAAGAAAGAAATAACTTCCTGCACCCGGAATAATCAGTTGCGAGTGGCGCCCGCGCCAGCCGAGCCCACAACGTTCTGCCCAATATTTCTCATCGACGGGGGCTGTGTCTACAAAACAGCGGCCATCAGTTCCCTCCTCGAGTCCGAGAGCTACCATGAGCTGACGCAACATCGCCTTGACTACATCGTGATAGTCTGTGCCGTAAGCATAGCGTGCCAAATGCCAGGCAGAAGGCATTGCCGCTTGCCCAACCCAAGGTCCGGGATAATAGTTTACTGCCAAGGACACCACGGTCTTAGCTCCCTCGACCAACAAACACGGATTGAGCTTCTTGTCGATATGGCGGCTTAGGTAGTCCATATCGGCCTGACAGCCTTCAGCCAACCAACGGCGCAACTCGGCTTCGCGCTCGGCTGAGACAGGACCTGCCGGTGCCATACCGCAAGCAGCAAAGCCCAATTCCTGGGCAAGTGTACGAATGTGATGGGATGAAAGCATCTGCTGGCAATGTATTGAATGACTGAAGAAAGCTATCGAAGGGTGAAGGAAATAGAGAGAGAGGAAAGGTAAAACCGATCAAGTCGGGCACGCGTTCGTCTGCTTCAAGAGACGAATCCCTAAGCATGAGTACCCGTCCCTCGCCTACTTTATTCATAAATGAGTGTGGTCAAACGTTCGGGCGCATAGATTTCGGCAGCAACAGCACGCACTTCTTCTGCTGTAATCGCCTGAATATGCTGAATCAATTGGTCTACTTCGCGATGAACGTGGTAATGCGCAAAGCTCTTGCCTAACGCCAAAGCATAGCCCTCTGCTGCATCGGTCGATATACCGATTTGTCCACAAAGTTGCTTTTGAGCGGCACGAAGTTGTACGGGCGAAAGCGTTTGTTCGGCAAAGCGATTGAGTTCACGTTGCAGGAGGCGACGACAACGGGCGATGTCGTGCGCATCACAACCAAAGTAAACATTCCAAAAGCCCGTATCGGGATAGGTGTTGAGATACGAATCGACACTGTATACCAATCCTGCCTTTTCGCGCAAGCTCAGATTCAAACGTGAATTCATGCCCGGACCGCCCAACATATTGTTGAGCAACAACAAGGCAAAGCGACGCGGGTCGCGACCGCCAAAGGTCGGACCTCCTATCAAGACATGCGCCTGGTGCGTACCGCGCTTCACCCGACGCTCCGTGCCCACCAATCGGGGTTGGGGAACTGGTTGATTCATGATCGGAACAGGAGTCTCGGAAAAGTCTGAAGCTGGAAGCAGACGTTCTAAGGTACGGACAATGCGCGCGAAAGGCACATCCCCATAAACATAGAAGGCTGTGTTGGCTGGATGGTAATAACGACGCACAAAACGCAGGGCATCGGCAGTCGTGTATTGACGCAAGCGGTCGGCTTGCCCCAAGATGTCGCGTCCTAAGGGTTGAGCAGGAAACATCATCGCCTCAAACTCATCAAAGATGATTTCGGAAGGGGAATCCTTGTAACTCTCGATTTCGTCGCAAATGACCTCAACCTCCTTATCTATCTCGGTCTGGGGGAAAGTGCTGTGAAAGACGATGTCGGTCAGCAAGTCTGCAGCGCGGGCAAAATCCTCCTTGAGTACCGTGGCATAATACACCGTTTCCTGCTTGGTCGTATACGCATTGAGGTCACCGCCCACACGCTCCAACCCGTTCGTAATGTGACAGGCACGGCGGCGTTCGGTTCCCTTGAAGGTCATGTGTTCAATAAAATGTGCCATGCCCGAGTCAGCGTCCTCTTCGTGACGCGTACCCGCACAGACCACATAGCCGCAATAAACAACTTGCGAAGTAGAAGGTTCGTGAATGACCCGCAGACCGCAGGGAAGGGTGATTTGTTGATAAGATGTCATGAGCGTTTACGGAAGTATTTTCCCACCAAGGGAAGGTTGGACAAAGGAAAGTCATAATGCACCACATGGGCAACGAAGAACAGAATGCAACCCGTGTTGAGTGCCAAACGAAGCAAGGGCTGTTGGGGGAAATAATGTGCACCTGCTTGCATGATGCCATAGAACAGGGCGGTAATCAGCACATAGACACCGATGCTCTTCAGCGGATAGTTCACTGGATAATAGCGTTGACCGACAAAGTAACTCAACAGCATGGCTGTGCCGTAACCAGCCACACCCGCCCAAGCGCAGGCCATGTAGCCGTACTGCGGAATGAACAGCACGTTGACCAAGATAAGCACCAGGCAACCCGCACCCGAGAACCAAGCTCCCCAAATGGTGCGGTCGGTCAGTTTGTACCAGAACGAAAGATTGAAATAAACACCCATCATGATTTCGGCTGCCATGACGATAGGCACCACGCGCAAGCCTTCCCAATAGCTACGCCCAATCAGGTACTTGAGGATGTCGAGATAACCGACCACCAACAGGAAGGCGAGCAAGGTGAAGATGAGGAAGTACTTCATGGCTTTGGCATAGAGGGCACGATTGTCCTTCTCCTTCTGTTTGCCAAAGACGAAAGGCTCATAAGCATACCGGAAGGCCTGAGTAATCATTGCCATAATCATGGCTATCTTGACGCTGGCACCGTAAATACCGAGTTGCACCTTGCCTTCCGCTCCTGAAACCATACGCGGAAAGATCATCTTGTCGGCAGTTTGGTTGAGAATGCCGGCTATGCCCAATACAAGGATGGGCCAGGAGTAACGCAACATGCGGCGTGCCAACTGACCGTCAAACGTCCAACGGAAACCGCTGAGTTCAGGATAGAAACAGAGGGTTATCAGCGAAGTACAGAGCAGGTTGGCCAGGAAGGCATAACCTACGCCATAAGTGGGGTCGTAAATCGTTGCCACAACCTCACGCCAAGCCGGCTTTGCATAAAGGGCTGGCAGCACGAGGAAGAAAAGGAGGTTGAGTGCGATATTGAGCAGAATGAAGAGGAGCTTGAGGGCGGCAAAGCGCACCGGCCGCCGTTGGTAACGCAAATAGGCGAACGGTATGCATTGGAAAGCGTCCTGTGCCACACAAACTGCCATCATGCCGATGTACTCGGGATGAGCACTGTAATCCAAAGCAGCCGAAAGGGGCTCTAATCCTGTAAAGACGAGGGCCAAAAAGGCGAGGGCTGTACCGCCGACCATCCAGAGCGTAGTGGAGTAAACGCGCAACGGCTGTTGTTCTTCTTCCTTATTGACAAAACGGAAGAAGGTGGTCTCCATGCCGAAGGTGAGCAACACCAGCAACAAGGCTACATAGCTATAGACTTCAGTAATGACCCCATAACCGCCCGAAGAGGCGGCAAGTTTGGCGGTGTAGAGGGGAACAAGCAGGTAATTGAGGAAACGACCCACGATACTCGAAAGTCCGTAAATAGCCGTGTCCTTTGCCAAGGCTTTCATGCCACCTTGCTTGGAGGTGGAAGGAGTGGAAGTTGCTGACATAGATGTTATTGTATGATGTACATAGATGGAATAAAGTGTTCAAGAAATGACAGAAGTGAGTTTTTTCACTAAAAGAACAGGTAACACACACCTATCGCGGCACAAATACCGGCCAGGTCGGCTGCCAAACCGCAGGTAACGGCATGACGGGTTCGGGTGACACCGACTGCTCCAAAGTAAACTGCCAGTATGTAGAAGGTCGTATCGGTAGAACCCTGGAAGATGCAACTCAAGCGACCCACAAAGGAATCTGCTCCGTAAGTAGTCATCGCGTCGACCATCATGCCGCGTGCTCCACTACCCGACAGGGGTTTCATCAAGGCTGTAGGCAGAGCGGCCACCCATTCACTGTCCAGCCCCGTCTGTCGAACCAACCAAGCGACTCCTTCTATCAACCAGTCCATGGCTCCCGATGCACGAAAGACCCCAATGCCTACGAGCATGGCTACCAGGTAAGGAATGATGCGCACGGCGGTCTCAAATCCGCCTTTGGCTCCTTCGACAAAGGCATCGTAAACATTGAGTCGTTTGCGTAGTCCTGCTACGACGAAACTGATGATAATGGTAAAAAGCAACACATTGGCCGTAGTGGTACCGACGAGATTCATCATCATGCTATCTAACTGACTGAAACCCCATATCAAGGTGACCACCGCGAGCGACATGCCACCAAGTGTGGCCAACAAAATGGGTTGCAACAGATTGATGCGCTGGTACAGGCTCGTCACCACAATACCTGCCAACGTCGAAAAGAAGGTGGCAATCAACAAGGGGACAAAAACATCGGTCGGTTGAGCTGCTCCCAACTGAGCTCGATAGACCATGATGCTTACAGGAATGATGGTCAACCCAGAGGTATTGAGTACCAGAAACATAATCATCGGGTTCGAGGCGGTGTCTTTTCGTGGATTCAGTGCCTGAAGTCCTTCCATTGCCTTTAGTCCGAGGGGTGTCGCGGCATTGTCCAAACCGAGCATATTGGCAGAGAGGTTCATAAAGATGTTACCATAAACAGGGTGGTTCTTGGGTACATCGGGGAACAGACGGGAAAAGACGGGACTCAACACCCGCGCCATGCCGTCGACAACGCCTGCTTTTTCGCCGATTTTCATCACACCCAACCAAAGGGACAGGACTCCCGTCAGTCCAAGGGATATCTCAAAAGCGGTCTTGGCTGTATCGAAGGTAGAATTCATGATGGCAGGAAAGACTGCGACATCGCCCAAAAACACCAGTTTGATAAGGGCAATCACAAAAGCAATAAGGAAAAAGGCTATCCAAATATAATTAAGTACCATGACGATAGGGTATTGGGGTTACACGTTACTTGGATGGAGAAGAAAGAAAAGGATGTCTATCCGATGACCAAAATCCCTTCCTCCAGAAACGGGGCAAAGGTACGAACTTAACGCTTGCAACGCTTCGCCCTTCCCCCAGCAAATAGTCATCAAGGTTCAGCTTCCTGCCCTCCTCCACCCTCTTCGGTTCAATCAAAGCTTCTTTTCCTTTTCCCTTCAAAATAGTAGCAGTACTTTTGCTCCACAATGAAAGAAGATACTTTTGACATCCGGGCGGAGCAGTACGCGCCCACTTCCACTGAGAAAGATTTTGAAAACGCCTTGCGTCCGCTGAGCTTTGATGACTTCAGTGGACAGATGAAGGTGGTGGACAACCTACGCATCTTTGTAGAAGCAGCAAAATACCGCGGCGAACCGTTAGACCACACCTTGCTCCACGGTCCACCGGGACTGGGTAAGACGACCCTATCCAACATTATTGCCAACGAATTGGGCGTTGGTTTTAAACTCACTTCGGGTCCGGTACTTGACAAACCGGGTGACTTGGCAGGTTTGCTAACCAGCCTCGAGCCCAACGATGTACTCTTCATCGATGAGATTCACCGTCTGTCGCCAGTGGTTGAGGAATACCTCTACTCTGCCATGGAGGACTACCGCATCGACATCATGATTGACAAGGGACCGGCAGCACGCAGCATTCAGATTGACCTCAATCCCTTTACCTTGGTCGGTGCAACTACTCGTAGCGGATTGCTGACCGCTCCGCTCCGTGCACGCTTTGGTATCAATCTCCATCTCGAATATTACGATGCCCAAACACTGAGCCGCATCATTACCCGCTCGGCAAACATCCTGAAAGTACCCATTGACGCCGAGGCGGCAGCCGAAATTGCCAGCCGTTCACGCGGTACGCCGCGTATTGCCAATGCCCTCTTGCGCCGTGTCCGCGACTTTGCCCAAGTCAAAGGTACGGGACGCATCGATATGCCCATAGCTACCTATGCCCTCGAGGCACTCAACATTGATAAATATGGTCTCGACGAAATTGATAACAAAATTCTGCTGACCATCATCGACAAGTTCAAGGGAGGCCCCGTAGGCATCACGACCATTGCCACTGCCATTGGTGAAGATGCAGGCACCGTAGAGGAAGTTTACGAGCCCTTCCTTATCAAGGAGGGCTTCATCCGTCGCACACCGCGAGGCCGCGAGGTGACGGAACAAGCCTACAAGCATCTGGGACGCGAGCTCTACACATCCAATACTTGCCAACCCTCTCTCTTTGGCGACCAATTGGATAATTTATAGAAACGACCGCCCTCACAACGCCTTCGGTCAACAAATAGAAATCTTCAAACTCCAACATCTCCTCATGATTTCCTATCATACCATCAACGTCGACTTTCCCGCCATCTCTCGTTCCGAAACTACGGCATGGGTCAAGGCCGTCGCCGCCAGTCACGGCAAACGCGTCGGTGAAATAGCCTACATCTTCTGCGATGACGAAAAGATCATCGAAGTAAATCGTCAATACCTGCAACATGACTACTTCACCGACATCATCACCTTCGACTATTGTGAAGGCGACCGCCTTAGCGGCGACCTCTTCATCAGTCTTGACACTGTTCGCTCCAATGCAGAACTCTTCAACAAGCCTTACGAAGAGGAGCTTCACCGCGTCATCATCCACGGCATCCTCCACCTTTGCGGCATCAACGACAAGGGACCGGGCGAACGTGAGATTATGGAAGCTGCTGAAGACCAGGCTCTGGCTATGCGGAAATAAATCGCAACGATAAGAACAGAAAAGCCTCAGTTCCCTTTCGTTTCAAACATATCACAAGCGAAGTTGCCCGACTCACCTACTACAGGTAATGGCATTTCACTTCTCCTATACCCTCACCGCGTACAATGGACATAACACTCCATTGTACGCGGTGTTTTCGTTTTAAGAAAGAAGCCCAACAACATCTGGCGCAAGGGTTGGTCTAATGCCGAAGAGAAAAAACAATCTCAGTTGTGGGAGTCGGCACCATGCCGAAGGTATAAAACAACAGAAATCGCAAGACTCGGCACGATGCCGAAGGAACAAAACAACAAGAATCGCAAGACTCGGCACCGTGCCGAAGGTATAAAACAACAAGAATCGCAAGACTCGGCACGATGCCGAAGGTACAAAACAACAAGAATCGCAAGACTCGGCATCGTGCCGAAGGTACAAAACAACAAGGATTGCAAGGTTCGGCACCGTGCCGAAGATACAAAACAAGAAGAATCGCAAGGTTCGGCACCGTGCCGAAGGTACAAAACAACAAGAATCGCAAGGTTCGGCACCGTGCCGAAGGAGCAAAACAACAAGGATTGCAAGGTTCGGCACCATGACGAAGGAGCAAAACAACAAGGATTGCAAGGTTCGGCACCATGACGAAGGAGCAGAACCACAAGGAAATCCTAATAATCAGGTACTGCCTATATACACATACTATAAACCACCCGATACAACCATCAATTTATTCCCGAATCTATAAAGGCCTTTATAGAACATTCCTTACATTTACAGCTGAATCTAAATCACCCGATACCCTTCCCAGTCATGCATAAAATAAGCCTTTAAGAGTTAGATAAAAACGAACGCAGTTTTCTCACCACTAGTTAGAAATATGATATTGACATGATGACATCACTTCAAGAAAGACTGTTTGCAATACAGGATACACGATACGCCGCATTTCAAGCAAAGCTAACACCAGGGATACCTGAGGATCGCTTCATAGGCATTCGTGTACCAGAACTACGTAAGTTTGCCAAGGAATACGCAAAAGAAGCAGACTCTATTGATTTCCTAAAGCAATTACCTCATGCATACTATGACGAAAATATGCTACACGGCCTTCTTATCTCTCAAGTGAAGGACTACGAAGAATGCATTCACTTCGCTGATGCGTTCCTGCCATACGTAGATAACTGGGCTGTTTGTGACATCATGGCTCCCAAGGTTTTTGCCAAACACAAAGATAAATTACTGGCGAAGATTGCGACTTGGGTAAAATCACCCCATACCTATACTTGTCGCTTTGGAATAAAAACACTCATGTCTCTCTATCTAGATGATGACTTTAAGCAAGAGTATCTTGAAATCGTCACTTCCGTAAAGCGTGATGCGTACTATGTAAAGATGATGGTAGCATGGTTCTTTGCTACTGCGCTGGCCAAACAATGGGAACAGACGATTCCTTATATTGAACAAAAACGCCTGGCTCCATGGACGCACAATAAAACAATCCAAAAGGCGATAGAGAGCTATAGAATCACCTCGGAACAAAAGGCGTTTTTGAAACCATTAAAGATAAAAGGCTGAAGCCTTTCAGCAATTTCATTGAATTTGAGAAACAATCGGAGGTAAAAACAGGTAGAACGAGGCATACAAACTCTTGAACACTTGTCAGCCCCTTCTATCAGCCTGGACACTCACATCCCTAAACTAAGCAAGAAAGTGCAGAAACAAGAAGGAATCACTTCGCATTTTTTCCTCCATTTGGAGCGCATTGAAAAAAATTAAACTGATTTGTTTTGGCATTCTGAAAACTTTTCCGTCTTTTGTGGTTTTAAAGCGTAGAAGGGAGTGGTATAAGGGTACAAAAGCCCTTACCACCCCCTTGTCGTACCTTGATAATCAAAACATTCATATTCAAAATCATCCAATATCTATGGTACCTGCAACAGGAAAATTAGGTGTTATGTGTGTAGGCCTCGGTGCCGTAACCACCACCTTCATGACCGGTGTCCTTATGACCCGTAAAGGCTTGGCCAAGCCCGTTGGCTCAATGACCCAATACGATAAGATTCGCGTGGGCCGTGGTAAAGACAAGAAATACCTCCACTACGGAGAAATCGTTCCCCTCGCTTCGCTCAATGACATCGTATTTGGTGCTTGGGATGTATATCCTGCCAATGCTTACGAAAGTGCCATCAATGCAGAAGTGTTGAAGGAGAAAGACATCAATCCTGTAAAAGATGAGTTGAAGGCGATTGTGCCGATGAAGGCGGCTTTCGACAAAAACTACGCCAAGCGTTTAGACGGTGACAACGTAAAGAACTGCGCTACCCGTTGGGATATGGTCGAGGCTTTGCGTGAGGACATCCGCAAGTTTAAGGCTGACAACCAGTGCGACCGCATCGTTGTGATCTGGGCTGCTTCTACGGAAATCTATGTTCCCGTCGATGAGGAAATTCACGGTACACTCGCTGCCCTCGAAGCTGCCATGAAGGCAAACGACACGGAACACGTAGCTCCCTCTATGTGCTACGCTTACGCCGCTTTGGCTGAAGGTGCTCCTTTCATCATGGGTGCTCCCAACACAACGGTAGACATCCCCGCTATGTGGGAAATGGCTGAAAAGACGAAGATGCCTATTGCCGGTAAGGACTTCAAAACGGGTCAGACGCTCGTTAAGTCTGGTTTCGCTCCCATCATTGGTACACGTTGCTTGGGTCTGAGAGGCTGGTTCTCTACCAATATTCTCGGTAACCGCGACGGTTTGGTGCTCGACGAACCCGCAAACTTCCACACCAAGGAGGTTTCAAAACTCTCTACGCTTGAAAGCATCCTCGTACCCGAAAATCAGCCCGACCTCTACACGGACTATTATCACAAGGTACGTATTAACTATTATCCGCCCCGCAACGACGACAAGGAAGGCTGGGACAACATCGACATCTTTGGTTGGATGGGTTACCCCATGCAGATTAAGATTAACTTCCTCTGCCGCGACTCTATTCTTGCCGCTCCGCTGTTGCTCGACTTGGTGCTCCTTTCTGACCTCGCCGCACGCAAGGGCCGTTACGGTACACAACGCTTCCTCAGCTTCTTCCTCAAGAGCCCGATGCATGACTACACGCAGGGCGAAGTGCCTATCAATCACCTCTTCCAGCAATATGTCATGCTGAAGAACGCCATCCGCGAAATGGGTGGTTACGAGGCTGACGAGGAAATCGACTAATCGGAAGAGCCTGTGTCAAGAAGCCGTTCACACTCCTACTGTGTGAAAACGACAATTCCGACACACGCACACCCCACCTATCATGAAAAGCTTCACGACACGCACTCTTCTGCTCGTCAGAGCGGAAGGGCTTGCCGTGAGGCTTTTCCATTGATGGGAAACGGAGACGCTGACTGCTCCCCAAGCATTCGCGATAGGTAAACACGCAGAAACAGAAAGTGGAGCGGTCTCTCATCTATCGTTCGTTACGCTCCTTTCCCCTAACTTTGCTATCACTCTATCCCCGTGAAACGAATATTCTTCTTACTCTTTCTGGCTGTTTGCTGCACCGTCCTGCCCGCTCTGGCCCAGCAAGTACTGTCTGGAACCGTGGTCGATGCCAAGACGGGCGAAAAACTACCGTTTGTCAACGTGTTCTATACCGGAGGCAAAGGTACTCGAACCGATGTAGACGGACGCTTTACCCTACGTTACCAACAGGGTAAACTGCGCATCTCATTCATTGGCTACAAACCCGAAACACTGCCTATCAAGTCTCCTCAAAACAACTTGATTGTACGCATGGAACCGTTGGAAAATTCGCTTTCAACGGCTGTTGTCACGGGGAAAAAAGGAAAGTATTCGCGTAAGAACAATCCTGCCGTAGAACTGATGAAGAAGGTCATTGCGGCCAAGCAACAAAGTGACCTGCATACTCACGACTACTACAGCATTGACAAATACTCAAAATTGACCTTTGCCTTTAACGAGGTAACGGACAAGGTGTTTGAGGAAGGCAAATTCAAGAGGTTTCCTTTCCTCAAAGAGCATGTCGAGGTGTGTAACGAAACGGGCAAACTCATCCTGCCAATCTCGGTAGATGAAACGGTTACACAACTCATCTACCGAAAACATCCGAAATCAGAAAAGAGCATCATCCTGGGACAACGTTCGGACGGTATCAACGAACTGTTCAACACGGGAGACATTGTCAACACCATGTTGAAGGACTGCTTTACGGATGTCAATATCTATGAGGACGAGGTTCGTCTGTTACAATATCCCTTTATTAGTCCTGTATCCACACGATCAGCTATCAGCTTCTACCGCTACTTTATCATTGACACGCTGATGGTCAACAACCGTGATAAGTGCATTCGAGTGGACTTCACACCCAACAATCCACAGGACTTTGGTTTTTCGGGAAGTCTGTACATCATGGCAGACAGCACTTATCGTGTACACAAGGTTGACATGGGTATTCCGGTACGTTCGGACGTCAACTTTGTAGAAGACATGCGCATCATCCAGGAGTTTCACCAATTGCCTACGGGCGAACAGGTACTGGTCAAGGACGACATGTTGGTGCAACTGAAGATTGTCAAGTTCCTGCAAAAGTTTCAGGTCAAACGCTCGACAGAATACCGCAACTTCTCGTTTGAGCCACTCCCCGACCGAACCTTTAAATTCAAGGGAACAACGATGACCAATGCCAATGCGCAAATGCAGGACGATGTCTTTTGGGAAACCCATCGTTCTGACTCCTTGACCAAGAGTGAGAACTCACTGGACAAGCTAATCCAAAAGTTGGAACGCGTCAAAGGATTCCGCCCTGTACTTTGGATAGCCAAGGCTTTCATTGAGAACTTCGTCGAGACGAGTGTCAACCCGAAACATCCCTCGAAAGTGGACATCGGTCCGATTAACACCATGTTGACCCACAATTTTGTCGACGGATTCCGCATGCGTGTTTCGGCACAAACCACTGCCAACCTGCACAAGCATCTCTTCCTCAAGGGATATTTGGCATACGGCTTCAAAGACCAAAAGTTCAAGGGTATGGGTGAAGTGACTTATTCCTTCAACAAAAAAGCCTACCTGCCGCGCGAATTTCCCGTCAACAACTTGACCTTCAACTATACGCGCGACGTCATGTCACCCTCGGACAAGTTTATGCCGACCGACAAGGACAACGTCTTCACCTCTTTCAAGTGGACGGACGTAAACCACATGATGTATTACGAAACGTATCGTCTGCTTTGGGACCGTGAATGGGCAAACGGAGTACGCTTCAATATTCAAGCACGCACGTCTAAGGATACGCCGACCGCAGCCCTCTTCTACCAACCTCTACGAAGTGGGGCACTTTCGACTGATGCAACGAAATATCAACCCTACCTGCGTACATACGACTTGACCTTGGGCATCAAGTTCCAACCGGGCGTCACATGGATCAACACCAAGCAACGACGCATTGTTGCCAACAACGATGCACCTATTATTTCGCTGAATCACACGACGGGACTCTACAACTTTGGGGCTACCAACTACGCCTATAACTTTACGGAGGCCACAGCCTACAAGCGTGTGTGGTTAGCATCATGGGGTAAGATGGACTTTACGCTCAAAGGGGGCGTGCAGTGGAACCGGGTTCCCTTCCCCTTGCTCATCATGCCGGCAGCCAACCTGTCGTACATCATCGAGGACAACACGTTCAACCTTATCGACAACATGGAATTCCTCAATGACCGCTACGCTTCGCTGATGTTCTCATGGGACATGAATGGTAAAATCCTCAACCGCATCCCGTTGATTCGCCGACTGAAATGGCGCGAATACATTGGCTGTAATGTATTGTGGGGAACGCTCTCCAGCAAGAACAATCCCTATTTGACAAAGAACCAATACGACCCGCGCCTCCTTCACTTCCCAGGCCGCTTTGATGCTGAGGGTAACTTTACCCCCCTCTCACACGTCATGGACAAGAAAAAACCGTACGTAGAAGTGATTGTCGGCATTCACAACATCTTCAAGATTTTCCACATTGAATATGTTCACCGCCTCAACTACATCACACCCGACACCCAACGCTGGGGAATTCGAGGGATGTTCCGCATGACATTCTAAGAACAACTCACCGAGGCATCTGCTATATCCAAAGGGGCTTGCACACGAGAACACTGTGTGCAAGCCCCTTTTTTAAAGCAGAGTCTACTTTTTCAAGCCGAATACAATCTCATCGTTTTTTAACGACGACTCTATGGGTATACCTATTGCTTTTGCGTATCTTCGCCCTGGATAAAACTGTGATTGCGCATCAAGCTCTCCAATCAACAGCCCATGTAACCATGGAAGTAAGCTTGAAATTGCAGGCTATCCTATATATATTTATATACAACCCTCATTTAATACCCCTATTACTATGCAAGTTACATTCCAAGGTACGCCCGTACCCCTCTGCGGCGAAATGCCCGCCCTCGGCGATAAAGCCCCTAAGTTTGGTGGTGTAAAAGGTGACCTCAGCGTCATTCATCTTCCTGACCTCCTCGGCAAAAAGGTTGTACTCAATATTTTCCCCTCTTTGGATACACCGGTATGTGCCGCTTCGGTACGCCGCTTCAATCAAGAAGCAGCTAAACTGGAGAATACGGTCGTGCTCTGCATCTCCAAAGACCTTCCCTTTGCACAAAGCCGCTTCTGTACAACAGAAGGCATTGACCAGGTGATTCCCCTCAGTACTTTCCGTTGCAAGTGTTTCGATGAGAAATACGGACTGGGCATCGCAGAAGGTCCGCTTAAAGGATTGCTCGCCCGTGCAGTACTGATCGTTGACGAAGAAGGTAAAATTATCTACGAAGAACTGGTCAGCGAAATTACCCAAGAGCCGAACTACGAAGCGGCATTGGCTGCATTGAAATAAAATAAGCGGGATAAACTACAAAGAAACTTCCTTCTCAAATCGTTGTACAGCGCACCTCCATGTGCCAGCTGTACAACGATTTTTATTTAATCAGCCGTCCTCCCAAACATGTACCCCTTCCAACCATTCCAAAGTTGGTGCGGGCACAGACAATCATAATAAGAACATCAAGCCATAACCAAGCAACTAACGCGACTGACACCCCTCTTGTGTTTCAAAACAACTCTTTCAGCACTGAGAGAGACTTCAATTCTGGGAAATCAGGCAAATGAAGTCGATAATAAAGATTGATATAGGAAAGAAGTTGAGAACGCTCCGGTCCACGGAAACGGAAAAGACGCATGGTACCATAACGCAGGCGCAATAGCTTAGGGATAAGGATGGCATAAGCAGGAGTGAGTGTATCATTATGTAAAGGTTGCTCTGCAACAAAATCGGCCGTACGCAAATCAAACCACTCCCCTTCCTTCATACCCTCCACATTGGGCATAAAGCCTAAGAAACGAGTCAGACGCATTAAGAATACCAGATGGAAATTGGCAAAACCCTCGTTACAAGCGTCTAACCACTCTATAGAACTGGCTACATATTCAAATATACTGCGGTTGGCAGGTTCATGGCGCAAGGCATAATATAGGAAGTCAGCCAAGAACAAGGCCATAGCAGACTTGTGAGGATCGTAAGGTAACGAAACAAAGGGTAAGACGGTCTGGGCTGCCTTCGGGCGCTGTAAATCTGCATGCGGACGCTCGTCCCACTCTACTTGTAACACAGCCAAGGGCTGAAACAAGGAATGCCGAACTGCTGCACGTTTACTTCGACTAATGCGAACTAACATACCAACGCAACCTCCCTGCTCGGTCAACAGATGGGTGATGAGCGACTCATCATTATAACGGAAGGTACGAAGAACAATGGCTCTTGACTTCATAAAACGATCAATATAGAAAGGAATGTTGGATGGATTGGCTATTGAAGGACTAAGAAAAGGACTGAATAAATTTTACTCAACAACAACCTTAGATTAAATGAGAGACTTACTCATGGTGTAAACTTTGGAATACTTCTTCCTATATATAAGGAGCAGAACCTTTCTCACTCAGGATGCAACTTAGCACATCTCGCAGAAAAGAATATCCATAAATACTTGCTTTAATGAGCACAGGAAAGAAAAAAATCATGGATCTCCACCTTCAGAATAAGTAGAACAACCACAATCAAGCTTAGAAAATCGTACTACAACCCGCAATCCGTATTGAAAAAAGGAAAGCCCAATCAGAGATTTATCTCCGTTTCTTCTCAAAAAAACGAACTGACTCCGATTATTTAGACCGTTGAAAATAGATTCTTGAAAGAAAAAGTAGGGTTTTCTCCCACTTTCCACTCAAAAAAAGCTCAAAGCGGTTAGACGATTGAATCCATGCAAAAGTAGGCTTTACCCCCCTCAAAACCCCGTTTTACCCCCCTTCAGAGGGGAAAAACAAGAAAAATCGCACTTTTTCGAAAAAAAATTGGGGAAACATTTGGTGGTTGAAATAAAAGCCGTACCTTTGCACTCGCAAATGAGACCTAACGGAGCTCACAAAATGCAACACCGGTCCCTTCGTCTATCGGTTAGGACGAGAGATTTTCATTCTCTAAAGAGGAGTTCGACTCTCCTAGGGACTACTAATAAAAAGACAAACATAATAATGGCAAACCACAAATCATCTGTAAAAAGAATTCGTCAGACGGCGACACGCAGACTGCACAACAGATACTACGCTAAGACAATGCGTAACGCTGTACGCAAGCTCCGCGCTACTACTGACAAAGCAGCTGCTGTAGAACTTCTGCCGAAGGTGCAGAAAATGTTGGATAAGCTCGCTAAGAACAATATTATCCACAAGAACAAGGCTGCCAATATTAAAAGCGGTGTGATGAATCACATCAACAAACTTGGCTAAAATTAATTTGGTTCATAAGGTAAAAGGTTTTACTCCTTCGCAACAACGGTTGCGAAGGGGTTTTTTTATTCCCTATACCCTCATGCAATCATTTTACATTGCCTACTCTTCCCTATCCATCAACTAAATCAATGAACCATGAGCAAGATCCATTCCAATCTGACTGAACTTATCGGCCACACTCCGATGCTTGAATTAAATCGCATCAGCCACAAACTGCATCTGCAAGCACGCTTACTTGCAAAACTCGAATGCTTCAATCCTGGCGGTAGCGTGAAAGACCGCATTGCACTTGCGATGATTGAACAGGCTGAAAAAGATGGAATACTAAAGGCTGGAGGAACGATCATTGAACCGACCAGTGGGAATACTGGAATTGGACTGGCTTGGATTGCACGTGTGAAGGGATACCAAGTAATTCTTACCATGCCCGAAACAATGAGCGTAGAACGCAGAAAACTATTGAAGGCATTGGGGGCACAAATTATACTGACCCCAGGAAAGGAGGGTATGAAAGGAAGCATCCAAAAGGCTAAAGAATTACAGGAAGTAATTGAAAATGCTTGGATTCCATCTCAATTTGATAATCCAGCTAACCCCGCCGCGCATGCAAGAAGTACCGCTTTAGAAATATGGAATGACACGGAAGGACATATCGATGTCTTGGTTGCCGGTGTTGGAACTGGAGGTACACTCTGTGGAACGGCACGAGCTTTGAAAGCAAAAAATGCAACGCTAGAAGTTTTTGCGGTAGAGCCTGCCACTTCTGCTGTGTTAGAAGGTAAGCCAGCCGGTGCACATGGATTACAAGGAATCGGCGCGGGATTTATTCCCGAAAACTATGATTCGACTTTAATAGACGGTGTGCTTCCTGTAGAAAACGAAGAAGCATATACTGCCGCTCGCCTATTGGCACAAGAAGAAGGTCTATTGGCAGGAATTTCTTCAGGTGCTGCTCTTCATGCTGCAATTAGTTTAGCTAAGCAATCCGAATATCAAGATAAAACCATTGTCGTTGTATTGCCCGATACGGGAGAGCGTTATCTCTCGACCCCGCTGTATGAGGCATAAACGATGTACAATCAAAAGGAATTTCCTATCGTTACAAGGATTAACTATCAGGATGCAAAAGGGCCTCACACCAAGGAGCAGGAGGCTCAGCATTGAAATGCGAATCCTATCCGAATTGCTTCCTACAAGAAGTGTTGCAGAGGCTTTGATTGTCAACTCAAACAGATAACCAAAGCTTTGCAAGGAGTTTATCCAATCTCTCATTTTTTATTCTTACTTTTGCCCTTCATCAGGCAAAAAACAACACAATGAATCATCCTGAAAGCTATACACTCTTGCTGAAACAAACCGTGGAGGAACTCTCCAACACGTCGAAGATGCAAGGACTCTTCCACCAACACCGACATGGCGACCCACTTCCTTCTGTTACAGCTTTGGAGGAAATCATCTCGCTCTGCCGCGCTGTACTCTTTCCCGGATACTACGGAAAGTCTACGCTCAACGCTGTCACGGTGCGCTACCACATTGGAATGGAAGTGGAACGGCTGTTTTCGTTGTTGACCGCCCAAGTACAAGCCGGGCTTTGCTTTGGGCAACAAGAGGAGATTCATCCTGGAGGACCGAATTGTCATGCAAAAGCAGAAGCTATTGCGGCCTCACTTATTGCCTTATTGCCCCAAGTAAGGCGCACACTTGCCACCGATGTGGAAGCGGCGTATTTGGGTGACCCTGCTGCACAGAACTATGGAGAAGTAATCAGTTGCTATCCGGTGATTCGTGCCTTAACCTGTTACCGTATTGCTCACGAGCTCTACAAACTGGGTGTACCACTTATCCCCCGTATTATCACGGAGCTGGCACACAGCGAAACTGGTATCGACATTCATCCGGGAGCAGAAATCGGCGAATACTTCACCATTGATCATGGTACGGGTGTCGTTATCGGTGCGACTTGTATTATCGGTAAAAATGTCAAGCTCTACCAGGGGGTTACCTTGGGAGCTAAAAGTTTCCCGCTGGATGTCAATGGAAATCCAGTGAAGAATAATCCCCGTCACCCCATACTTCACGACAATGTAATTGTCTATTCCAATGCAACCATTCTCGGACGCATTACCGTGGGAGAAGGAGCCATTGTCGGTGCCAATATGTGGGTAACTCACGATGTGCCAGCCGGACAAACACTCAAGAGCTAACATTTTAGATTACTCTGGTCTTTCCTCTTGATCTGTCTAAACCGTAGTACACGATTCCAATTACCCTCCCACAACAGCAAAAGCCACTATTATAAGGTGCTTCAAAGCCCCATTCAACATATATGCAAGAATTTGAACTCATTGCCAAAACCTTCCAAGGACTGGAAGAGGTCTTGGCACAGGAACTCACCGAATTAGGTGCTAACAATGTACAGATTGGTCGCCGCATGGTCTCCTTCACCGGTGACAAAGCGATGATGTACCGTGCCAACTTCTGCCTCCGCACCGCCATCCGCATCCTCAAACCCATCAAGCATTTCCAGGCAAAGGAAGCCGACGAAGTCTATGCTGCTGTCCGTAGCATTGAGTGGAAGAATTACTTGGATCATACCACGACCTTTGCCGTGGATTCGGTGATTTTCTCCAACGAATTCCGTCACTCAAAGTTTGTTGCTTACAAGGTGAAAGATGCCATTGTAGACTACTTCCGTGAAACTACAGGCGAGCGTCCCAACATCCGTATTACCAACCCGGATATTAAGCTTAACATTCACATTGCTGAAGACCAATGCACGCTCTCACTTGACTCTTCTGGTGAAAGTTTGCACCTGCGCGGCTATCGCGTAGCTACGGTTGAAGCTCCGATTAACGAGGTCTTGGCAGCAGGTTTGCTGAAGATGACTGGATGGAATGGGGACTGCGACTTGATTGACCCCTTCTGCGGTTCGGGTACGTTCCTCGTTGAAGCAGCCTTGATGGCACGCAACATCGCTCCAGGTGTATTCCGCAAGGCATTTGGCTTTGAAAAATGGAAGGACTTTGATAAAGAACTCTTCGAAGAAATCTACAACGATGACTCCCAGGAACGCGAATTCAACCATAAGATTTATGGCTATGACATCAACTTCCCCGCTCTCGATGCAGCAACGCGCAATGTCAAGAGTGCAGGAGTTGCTGACTGTGTGATCTTGAAGCAACAGGATTTCCGCAATTTTACGCAACCGGCTGAAAAGTCTCTGATTGTCACCAATCCTCCTTATGGTGAACGACTCACTCCGCCCGATATTCTCAGTCTCTACCAAAGCATTGGTAAGGTCTTGAAGCATGAATTTAGCGGAGGTGAAGCCTGGATAATCTCTTCGAAGCAGGAGCTCTTTGAAAACCTCGGACTTCGTCCCAGCTTCAAGGTACCTATCCTCAACGGTTCTATTGACTGCGACTTCCGCAAGTACCAACTCTTTGAAGGTAAATTGGGAGAATTCATGGCAGGCGGCGGCAAGGTGAAGACCGATGAAGAGCGACGCGCCATGAGCAACAGCAAGCGTTTCAGCAAACAGCGCGATGAGTTTAAGCAACGATTTAGCGACGAACGCCGTACTGACAACGAGGAAGAAGAGGAAGACATCGATCCGCGTTACTTTATCCTTCGTGGCAGACACCGCGAGTTTGAGAAGAGTAGCTTTGCTCCCCGCAAACCTCGCGAAGAATTTAAGAAGCAAGGAAACTTCCGCAAGGAAGGTGACTTTAAGCGCGAAGGTAACCGCCGCCACGAAGGAGAAGGCAAATACGGTAAATCCTTTAAGAAAGAAGGAAGTTTCCGTAAAGAAGGCGGATTCCGTCAAGAAGGCGGCAAGGGTGGATTCCGTAAGGGAGGTAAGCCCCGTTCGGGTGGATTCTCCAGAAGACAAGATGACTAATTCGCTCTCTCGATTGCTGAAGAAGTAAGCGCACGATTTTACTCACTTCGGAAGCTTGAGAAGCATCCTGTATTTTGACCACGAAAGGGCATTTACTTCTTCTAAATGCCGCTTCGTGGTCAAAACGCATCCTCCCCTCTCCTCCAAGAGAAACATTTCCTCACGACATCGCAACTCAAAACTCCTACATAACAATGAAAATCAAACACTTTCTGACGGCTACAGCCTGGCTGTTCCTGTCAGTACCCTCACTTATGGCAGAGAGCACGAACAGCGCAGTTACTGGCGCACCGCTTACACAAACTACACAAGGGAAAAAGAGCTTTACGCTAGATGACTTGATGTGGGCAGGTAAAAACTACTGGAACCTGCAACCTAAAAACATCTATGCCTCTTTCTGGGGGGACTGCCTCGTTGAGACTGAGGTAGAAGAAGTTAAACTGATAACAGACGAGAAGGGACGCAAGGTCTACCCCAAGACTCTCTTTACGATAGCCCAAGTAAATGCGGCAATTGACACTGCAAAAGTGGGCAAGGTCTATAACCTGATGGGAGCCAAATTCCCTTATGCAGATCAATCGCTCGTATTCCTCCAGACTCAGAAAGTAAGTTTCCTCTATGACTGGAAACAGGAAAAAATAGTGTGGAGTCAAGAACGCACTGCTGGTACGCAGGCTTCTTTCTTCAATAAGGAGAGCAAAGCCGAAGCTTACGTAAAGGATTGGAACCTCTATGTTCGCACAGCCGACAACCAAGTACTTCCCGTTTCAACGGACGGCACACGCGAAATTCAATACGGTCTGAGTGTACACCGCGATGAATTCGGTATTCACAAAGGCATTTTCTGGAGTCCGAAAGGCAACTTGCTCGCTTTCTACCGCATGGATCAAACGATGGTCAGCGACTATCCGCTCGTTGACATTGAGCACCGTGTAGCTCAGTTGGCTCCCGAGAAGTATCCGATGGCAGGAATGACGAGCCACAAGGTTAAGGTAGGTATCTTCAATCCGGCTACCAAGCAAACCATCTACCTTCAAACGGCTGACCCGACGGATCGCTACTTTACCAACATCGCCTGGAGTCCGGACGAAAAGACCCTTTATGTCATTGAGGTTCCGCGCAGCCAGGATAAGGCAGAACTCATTGCCTACGATGCACAAACCGGTGCACGCAAACAGGTGCTCTACACGGAGACCAATAAGCGTTATGTAGAACCAATGCAACCCATTCGTTTCCTTCCTTGGGACGAAACGAAGTTTATCTACGAATCACGCCGCGACGGTTACAACCACCTCTACCTCTTCGACACAACGGGTAAGGAGCTGAAGCAACTGACCAAGGGTGAGTTTGAAGTCATTGCTACCCTGGGCTTCAATACGAAGACCAAGAGCATCATCTACCAGAGCAACGAAGCTTCACCCATCCGCCACAATCACTACGCCGTGGATGTGAAAACGGGTAAGCGCACCTTGCTCGATAATGGCCGTGGTACACACAATGCCGCACTCTCGGCTTCAGGTGCTTATTTGTTCGACCGTTGGTCGGCTCCTGATGCTTTCCGCCGCGTAGATTTAGTGGCTACGAGCAAGCCTAAGCAAACGCAACTGCACAGTGCTGAATCTCCCTGGAAGGAATTTAATGTACCCGAAATCACAAGCGGTACGATTAAGGCCGCCGATGGCAAGACAGACCTGTACTACCGTCTCGTAAAGCCCGTTGACTTTGATCCGAACAAGAAGTATCCTGCCGTAGTTTACGTTTACGGTGGTCCGCACGCCAACAACATTGACGAGTCTTGGAACTACATGACACGTCCTTGGGAAATCTACATGGCACAACGCGGTTACGTGGTCTACGTCGTAGACAATCGCGGTTCGCAGTACCGTGGTTTCGAATTCGAAAGTGTCACACACCGTCGTCTGGGCGAGGTGGAAATGGCCGACCAGATGGAAGGTGTGAAGTTCCTCAAGAGCCTTCCCTATGTCGATGCCAATCGTCTGGGCGTACACGGCTGGTCCTTTGGTGGCTTCATGACCACCAACTTAATGTGTACTTATCCCGATGTCTTCAAGGTCGGTGTGGCAGGCGGTCCCGTGATTGACTGGAAATACTACGAAGTCATGTACGGCGAACGCTACATGGACACGCCGCAGGAAAATCCCGAAGGCTATGCCGCTACCTCTTTGCTCAATAAGGCAAAGAACTTGAAGGGCAGATTGCAAATCATTGTGGGTTACAACGACCCGACTTGCGTTCTCCAGCACAGCCTTGCCTTTATGCGTGCCTGCATCGATGCCGATACGCAACCTGATTATTTTGTGTACCCCAGCCAGGGTCACAACATGATGGGTCACGACATGGTGCACCTCCACGAACGCATCACCCGCTACTTCGACGATTATTTGAAGTAAGCCCGGACGCTTTTTGAATATACGATCGTTGGAAGGTCGGTGAGTCCGCCGTTCTACCTCAGAACAGACGGCTCACCCGCCTTCCAACTTTTCTTTACGCTTACCTCCCTCTTTTACAAGACACTCCTGCTTATGCAAGTACAGATACATCCCTCGTGGGCATCCGTTCTGCAATCAGAGTTTGATGCACCCTACTTTCAGCAGCTGACTGCATTTGTCCGCCAGGAATACCAACAAGGTCCCTGTTATCCACCGGGTAGGGAAATCTTCAATGCCTTCAATCTCTGCCCGTTTGACCGCGTCAAAGTAGTCCTCATCGGACAAGATCCTTACCACGGTCCCGGACAAGCCGAAGGACTCTGCTTCTCCGTAAAGGAAGGCATCAAGCTACCGCCTTCACTCGTGAATATCTTCAAGGAAGTACAAGACGATACGGGCGCTCCGCAACCCGCTAACGGCAGTCTGCGCCGTTGGGCAGAACAGGGAGTTCTCTTGCTCAATGCCACCTTAACCGTTCGGGCTCACCAAGCGGGCTCACACCAGAATCGAGGTTGGGAAACCTTTACTGACGCTGTCATCCGTCAGCTCAGTGCGCAACGTGAGCACCTTGTCTTCATCCTTTGGGGAAGCTATGCCCAGAAGAAAGGCCAGGTAATTGACCGCAACCGCCACCTTGTACTCACATCCCCCCACCCTTCTCCTCTCTCTGCCTACCACGGCTTCTTCGGCAATCATCACTTTACCCGGTGTAACGATTACCTGCAAGAACACGGAGAAGAGACGATACGCTGGTAATCACGTAGAAACTATCTGATGGATTTAGAGGCTAAAAAAGGACTCATCACTATGAGTGTTGTACACGACCTTACTCCCTGACCTCTAATCTCTAAACCGACTCCATAACCCCATAACTTCATCCCCCACATGATACTCCAAGTTGGCGACGTGATTCTCACGTCTGAAATTCTCACAGAGTGCTTTTGCTGCGACCTCGAAGCTTGTAAAGGTGCATGCTGTGTCGAAGGTGACAGTGGTGCCCCGCTGACCTTAGACGAAGTAGGAAACCTCGAAGAAGTGCTCGACGAAGTCTGGCCCGAACTCAGTGCTAAGGCACAAAGCATCCTTGACAAACAAGGTGTTGCCTATACTGACTGCGAAGGCGACCTGGTGACCAGCATTGTCAATGGTAAAGACTGTGTCTTTACCTGCTACGGCAAGGACGGCTGTTGCTATTGTGCAACGGATAAGGCCTTCCGCGAAGGCCGCACTACGTGGTGTAAACCCATTTCCTGTGCCCTTTATCCGATTCGTGAAAAGCGATTTGGCAACGGACTGAGCGGTCTGCAATACCACCGTTGGGACATCTGTCGTCCGGCTGTAGAAAAAGGTAAGGAACTCAATCTGAAGATCTACCAGTTTCTAAAAGACCCGCTCATCCGCCGCTTTGGCGAGGCATGGTACAACGAACTCTGCGCTGTGGCTCAACAATTAGAAACAGAGACGGAGGCACCTGAAAAGGACTGAATTCCACGAAGTATATAAAGAGAACCATACCCTAACGAAAAAGGCTTTAGCTTGAGGATCCATCCTCAGCTAAAGCCTTTTCGTTGTTTTACGCCCCTCGTGCGAGTTTATGTGCATTACTCTCCCCAATCACTGCGGTCGAGATTACGATAATTGATCGCCTCCTTGATGTGCTCCACCTGTATCTGAGGCATACCAGCCAAGTCCGCAATGGTACGCGATACACGCAGAATGCGGTCATAGGCACGAGCAGAGAGTTGCAACCGCTTCATTGCCCGCGTAAGGGTCTCACTACAAGCCTCATCGAGTGCAGCATATTTCTCCAAGAGCAAACGGCTCATTTGGGCATTGCAATGTATACCGGGATGGGCTTCATAGCGCTTTGTCTGAATGGCACGGGCGGCAAGCACACGCTGCCGAATGACTTCACTACTCTCTCCCATCGGAGCAGAGGCCAAGTCGGTAACAGATACGGGAGTCACTTCTATCTGAATATCAAAACGGTCAAGCAACGGACCGCTGATTTTGTTCATGTAGCGTTGAATTTGTGCAGGCGAACAACTGCAAGTATGAGTGGGGTGATTGTAATAACCACACGGGCAGGGATTCATCGAAGCAACCAACATAAAGGAACAAGGGAGGGTTGCCGTGTATTTGGCACGCGAAATGGTAATTTCCCGATCCTCTAACGGTTGTCGAAGGGTTTCGAGAGCTGTGCGCGAGAATTCAGGCAATTCGTCTAAGAAAAGCACCCCATTGTGCGCCAGACTGATTTCTCCAGGCTTGCAACTGACCCCACCGCCAATTAACGCAACGTCCGATATGGTATGATGGGGAGCACGGAAAGGGCGTTGCGCTATTAGAGAGGTTTCTGCACCTAACTTTCCCGCTACTGAATGGATTTGCGTAGTTTCCAAACTCTCGTGCAACGTCAGATGGGGAAGAATAGAGGGCAAACGCTTCGCCATCATACTCTTACCACAACCGGGCGAACCAATGAGCATGATGTTATGTCCGCCTGCTGCCGCTACTTCAAAAGCACGCTTGACACTTTCCTGTCCCTTGACTTCTGCAAAATCAAAGGGAAAGTTGGTCTGTGCCTCATAGAATTCTTTACGGGTATCCACCTCTACCAGCTCCAAGGGTGCAGTGCCTTGCAAATACGCAATAACTTCTGACAGCCGGTCAGCCGTATAGACTTTAAGCCGATTGACCACAGCCGCTTCACGCGCATTCTCACGAGGAACTATCAGTGCATCAAATCCTTGTTCTCTGGCTTTAATAGCAATGGACAACGCCCCCTTGACGGCACGAATACTTCCGTCCAATCCTAATTCTCCCACAAAGACCGTACGCGAGAGAGGTTCGGCGGGCACTAACTTGAGAGTAGCCAAAATGGCCACTGCCAAAGGAAGGTCATAACCCGAACCTTCCTTACGCACATCAGCTGGTGCAAAGTTGATGGAATAATAGATTCGGTCGGGCAGGGAAATACCACTGCTCTGAAGCGCACTCTCTACACGGAGTTTGCTCTCCTTGACGGCATTATCAGGCAAACCAACCATCATAAAAATGCTTCCTGCTTCCTGGGAGTGCATCATCCGGGAATTGATCTCCAGCAACACGGGCATTGCGGCTAAACCATTGATGGCTGAAGTATGAATAGTGGCTAACATGGTATCGATGTAAAAGTGATGATTGACTTAGAAGTAGATTAGCGCAAACGGAAAATAATCGGAAGCTCGAACCAAACGCCTACGGGCTTTCCATCCTTTTCCCCAGGTTTCCAACGAGGCATCAGTTTAACAACGCGCAAAGCTTCGGCATCTAAGTGAGGATCGACTCCTCTGTCAACCTTTGCCAGTTTCACTTCTCCCTTTGAAGTAACCAAAAACTTTACCATCACTCTGCCTTGAATACCATTCTCCATGCACACAGTGGGGTAACGTAAGGTAGAACCTAAAAATTGGGAGAGTTTGGCCATGCCTCCAGGAAATGCAGGCAAGCTTACCTCATCACTTCCTTCATAAACCAGTTCGTCAAGCACCTCTTCAGCAGAATCGGTGATGGTACTGTCGACTGACTGAATAATGGTGTCATGCGCAACGACCTCTTGGGAATGGGCGAAGAACTGTGCGTGTGCGCCCCAAGGCGACAAAAAAAGACACAGGATAGCAAGACAAGAGCTACAATACAGCCTGCGATGGCTATGACCAACAGAATAGAAATATGAACTTGTTTTCATGGATGTATAAAATGAAGTACAACAAAAGTTTGTAAGTAAACCATGTGTTCTCGTAGGTGACGGGTACACATGGCCAAGTATAAAATGTGTACTCGTCGCTTACGAGAACACATAACTAAGGATGAAATGTGTCCCCGTCGATTACGAGAACACATAACTAAGGACGAAATGTGTCCCCGTAAGCGACGAGTACACATTGAGAGGCTATAAAAGTGTATTCCTCCACGACGGGAACACAACTGACACATAACAGCAGTGGATTGATTACCTGTAACGGGAGGAAACGGAAAATGTTACCATTTCACGTCTGCTACTTTCTGCACGTCACGCTGGCGAATAATACCTTCAGCATCGACTACCATCAGTGACGGAACATAGCGTAACCCCAATCGCTGTGCCAATGGCGAATTAAATGCCTTACGCTCGCACACAATGGGATAAGGTATGGAATCGTTCTCCAAGGTGCGACGCAACACATTACGGTCTAAGTCCATCGAAACAATCAGACATTCCCAATTTCCCTTGGCTTGCTTAAGCTTCTGGTGCAAATCGTGCATAAAGACTTTGCTCTCTCCGGGCCAGGTACTCAGACAGGCTATCACCAGCTTCTTTCCCCGATAGTCGGCGGAAGAGACTTTCTTGCCATCCAGCGTTTCGGCTGTAAACTCGGGAAGCGGCTTCCCTACCCCGTTAAGGAACAACGGACGAGCAAAATCATTGAGGTAACGTACAGCATGATTCTTAGGCTGTGCCTTATAAAGAATGTCGAGCATCTGCAGGGATAGGGAACTGTCCTTGGAAGGTTGCAGGAAGAACATGCGGAACACAGCTACGGCGGCCATACTCTCCGCATGCGTGCGGATAAACTGAGCCGCAGCCAGTCGATGATTACTTTCAGGACCCTTCAATTGTTCTTGTCTGAACTCTGTCAACAAGTTATTTTCATCCGTACCCGATATTTCTGCCACGCCAATTTGCGCTGCGTCTCCCTTCATTCGCACCGTTTTACCCGGTTCGGCTATGATGTAGGCCTGCGTATAATTCGGATAAAGCAAGGTCAGCAACGCTGGCTCTGTGAGTTTTCGCTCATAAAGAAAATCACCATCTTCGATGCGTATGGTGTCTACTCCTTCGAAGGCACCGTCTTCGCTGTACACATAGAACTCTGCGTTGTTGATATTCTTCAACGAACCTTCAAAACGAGCGCGATCCTTACCGGGACCACAAGCCGCCACCGTCCATAAGGTGGCAAGCAATAAAAGGGAGGAATAGAACTTTCTCATGGAAAAAGAAAATACAAAAAAGGCAGAAGGAGAATGAAGATGCCGCACTGGCACTCTACATTCTCCTTCAATAAGAATATTAAGTAGAATAGACGGCTTGTCTTACTCTGTTACTTATTTTACTACGCTCTGGAAATTAGCATCGTTGAAGTAAGCAGCAAATTCCAAATCCTTAGCAGCACGTGCCTTCATCTTGGAATCCTTAGCGATAGCATCCTTCAAGTTAGATACCACAGCGGCAGACTGCTGCGTGCGAGCAGCAACAACAGCCTTCAAGTAGCTGGTCAAAGCGTTAGGCTTTGCTACACCGTTGAGCGTAGCGGCAGCCGTGCTGTAATCCTTGTTGAGGATCTGAGCCAAAGCGGCAGCGTTCGTCTTCACGCCGTTCAAGCTCTGAGCAGCCTGTGCGTAGTTACCCTGAGCGATCTGAATCGTACCGAGCAATTCGCTGTAGTTCTTAGCAGAAGTTGCCTTAGAGAGGTAATTCTGAGCCTGGTCAGCGTTACCTTCGGCCAAAGCGAGGAGTGCAAGGTTAGCGTTTACTTCAGCAGCATCAGCCTTCTTGCTTGCAGCCTGGTTGAGGTAATTCTTGGCAGCAGCGAGGTCACCTTCCTGAATAGCGAGACCAGCGAGGTTGTTGTAAGCGCGGTAGTCGCTTGCATACTGCTTCGTAGTCGTCGTGTAGATATCCTTCTGCTCAGCAGCATTGTCCGTAAGCGTAGCAGCGTAAAGCAATTCTTCTACAGAAAGTTTAGAAGCGTCGCTCTTGTACTGAGCCTGGATTTCATCATCCGTACGACCGATGAGGTTGTAGTTGATCGTCATGCGAGCGCGACGGAGTTCGGGAAGAATCTCGTTAGCCAATTTCTCGAAACCTGCAGAGAGGTTACGGATTTGCTTTTCACGTTCTTCGGGATCGGGATACATAGAGAGTACGCGGAGAATCACGTCCTTATCCTGGATGTTAGAAGCCTTTACCAATTCCTGGAAGCCTTCCCAGTCTTCAGCCGTGTACTTCTGGTCTACGCTCGTGCTGAGTTCGTTAGCCTTCAACTGCTTGTTTACATAGTCAGCAGAAGAGTTCTGACGCTTTTCAGCCAACTCTGTATTGAACTTCAACGAACCTTCGGGAGAAGCGTAAGCTGAGATTTCGATATTGTCAAGCATAAAGCCCTTCTGGTCAGCCTTGATTTCGCGAAGCGTCTTCACGAAGTCCTGAACAGAGGCACCCTTCAACTCGCTGTTGCGTACGTTAGCCTGGTTGATGAGGTACTTAATCTGAGCCTGCTTCGTCTGCTTGATAGCATATTGGAAAGCATCGGGAGCCAACTCGGTATTGCCAGAAGCGGCAGCTTCGCCAACCAAAGTAGAAGTTGCAATCACACCGTCAGCAACCTTTACTGCGGGAACTTCTACCTGCTTCTTACCGATACGTGCCTGGAACGTCAGATAAAGTTCGCTCTTCTGCATTGCGGGAATGTAGTCGAAGCTGTTTTTCATCGTGTAGTTGCCACCGAGCTTGTAGGAGATTTCCTGGTCATTGCCCTGTACCTTCTCACCCTGGAAGGTTGCATTCTGACCTACTGCCTTACCGCCTTCGTAACGGAGTTCGGGAGTTACGGTCACTACGGCTTTCTTCTTCATGTACTTCTCGGGGAAGCGGCCATTGATTGTTACAGGCACTTTGCCACTAACAGCTTCCATCGGAGAGGGAGTTACCGTGAAATTGTCAGCTGAGAGTTCACCCAGCTTTTTGCATGAGCTAAGTACGAGCGTACTGGCCAATGCTGCAGAGAATAAAAGTTTGGATTGCATAAAATAGGATTGATATTTAGTTTCAGTTGATTGCCACACACGCATGACATAGAACCCAAAACGCGGCGCAAAGATAAAGAAATTAGCATTACTGCTAGAAAAGAGGACTCTGATTTTAATAAACGTTTGACTGAACTGTCAGAAAAAGCACGTTTACATTGACAAGTTGAGCTTTTTCCTAAGCAAACTACTTACTTTGCGATGGTGTATGAACGGTTTTTATACTAACGAAAAGCGAAGAATCACAGAGACTTTTCGACTGATAATTAAGAATGATGTTGTTCACCCAAACGACGGCAAGCTTTGCCACCTAACAAACAGTACAGACCTAATGCCACAAAAGGAATGCTGAGCAATTGTCCTTGGTTAAGCCCAATGGTCTGTTGCATTGCAAGTTCCCAAGGCTCCTGCACTTCTTTGAAGAACTCTACAAAGAAACGGAACGAGAAGATTGTAGCCAGGCAATAGCCAAAATAAAAACCTGTTCCAACCTTTTCCTTCCAGCGACGATAAAGCAGGATGCCGATGATAAAGAATACGAAATAGGCGATAGCTTCATACAACTGACCAGGATGACGGGGCAAAGTATCTCCGTTTTGTACAAAGATAAAACCAAAGTCACTGCCTGTATATTTACCGACAATCTCTGAGTTCATCAGGTTGCCCAAACGGATAAAGCAGGCACAAATAGGCGTTGCAATGGCTATGTTGTCTAAGACACGCATGAGGTTGACCTTGTACTTACGCACATACAACCCCAAAGCAATCATCAATCCAAGGGTTCCTCCGTGCGAGGCCAAGCCCGAATAGCCCGTAAATTTCCAGGAGCCATCGGACAAATGGCGGATAGGCAACAACATTTCAATCGGGTGACTGAGGAAATAGGGAGCTTCGTACAAAAGACAATGCCCTAAACGAGCACCAAGTAAAATACCGATGAAACAGTACAAGAACAGGGGGTCAAACTTTTCCTGAGGAATACGTTGACGTTTATACAACTGATAGACGACAACATAAGCCAGTGCCAACCCAATACACCAACAAAGCGAGTACCATCGCACTTCAAACGAACCTAAACTGAAGGCGACAATGGAGGGATTCCATTCAATCATAAAAGAAGTTTTGAGAGTACGTTGACTATCTATTTTACATAGATAAAAGAAAGAGTTTAGGAGACTGCGAGCTGACAAGGCTGATACAACTTAACCGTGCCTCAACCCGTCACTTACAATGCTAAACTCCTAAACTCTTCCCCATTTCAACGGTAAAAACGCTTGTTTAACCTACCACTATACATTGAAACGGAAGTGCATGATATCGCCGTCCTGCACTTCATATTCTTTACCTTCTACATGAAGCAGACCTGCTTCACGAACGGCTGATTCCGAACCGAGGCGAATGTAATCTTCGTACTTGATGACTTCAGCACGAATAAAGCCCTTTTCAAAGTCGGTATGAATCACACCGGCACACTGCGGTGCCTTCCAGCCACGATGGTAAGTCCATGCCTTCACTTCCATTTCACCGGCAGTGATGAAGGTTTCCAGTTCCAACATCTTGTAGGCAGTCTTAATCAAACGGTTGCAACCGCTCTCTTCCAAGCCTACATCCTGCAAGAACATCTGGCGCTCCTCATACGTTTCGAGTTCAGCAATGTCTGCCTCTGTTTGTGCTGCCAATACGAGCACCTCAGCACCTTCGTCCTTAACAGCTTCACGTACCTGCTCTACATAATGATTACCCGTAGCGGCAGAAGCCTCATCTACGTTACATACATAAAGCACCGGCTTTGAAGTCAACAGGAACAAGCCCTTCGCAGCCTTCTGTTCTTCTTTCGATTCGAACTGCACACTGCGTGCGCTCTTACCCTGCAACAATGCTTCCTTATAAGCGAGCAGTACGGTATACTCCAATTTAGCATTCTTGTCACCGCCTACCTGTGCAATTTTTTCTACGCGCTTAATGCGGTTTTCAACCGTTTCCAGGTCCTTGAGTTGTAATTCTGTATCGATGATCTCCTTATCACGAACAGGGTCTACACTGCCGTCAACGTGTACCACGTTACCGTCATCAAAGCAACGCAACACGTGAATAATCGCATCTGTTTCGCGGATATTGCCCAAGAACTGGTTACCCAAACCTTCACCCTTGGAAGCACCTTTTACCAGACCGGCAATATCAACGATTTCGACCGTCGTAGGTACAATACGTCCGGGATGAACCAATTCTGCCAACTTAGTCAAACGCTCATCGGGCACGGTAATGACACCGACATTCGGTTCAATGGTGCAGAAAGGGAAGTTTGCAGATTGTGCCTTGGCATTACTCAGGCAGTTAAACAGCGTAGACTTTCCGACATTGGGAAGTCCAACTATACCACATTGTAAACTCATAGATTCGTCTTGTTTCTTGATTTTAAGGCGCAAAGTTACGCCTTGAGGCTTGAAAGGCAAAAGATTGATGGGATAAAATAGGAGAAGAACTGGTTGAGAGGAAGTTACAAGTTTCTGGAAAAAGGGAAACAACTTACAGAAAGGATGAAAGTGACGAACGCTGCGTACAAAAGCTCCTACACTTCTACTATCTGTTGCTTTTAAGGCCATTTCATCGATAGAAAGAGACCTGCCCCAGATGAATCAGCAACTGGAAAACGGAAGAATAAAAGGAAGCTGTTCCTCCTGCTATCCTTCACAAAGACTACAATCGGATGCCCCTACCTTTCTTCCCCTCCTTAGATACCCGTTCCACTTAAAAACAAAGAGGCTAAGACCTTTTACAATCTTAGCCTCCACTTTATTTGAGAGAATATTTGCCTTACTCCGCTACCACCAAACGGTTCTCCTGAAGATGTACACGATAAGTTTTACCCTTCTTGGTCGGGAATTTCAACAGGCGGTCACCATAGCGAACTTGGCAGATGCCGCCACCGTTCGACTGAATACGCGCTTCCTTGAGCATACCTTTTTCCCAGCTCAAATCAATGCCGAAGTTACCACGGGCACGCAAGCCGCTGATCTGTCCGGTAGGCCAGGCATCGGGCAAAGAAGGAAGAAGATCGATAAAACCTGCATGACTTTGCAAGAGCATCTCCGTCACACCGGCTACGCCACCAAAGTTACCATCGATTTGGAAAGGCGGATGGATGTCCCACAAATTGTCAGCCGTACCATTCTTCAACAAATTCGCAAAGAGCACATAAGAATGGTTGCCATCGTGCAAACGGGCCCATTGGTTTAACTTCCAACCCATGCTCCAACCCGTAGCACCATCACCGCGATGTTCCAATACCACGCGCGATGCCTTCGCCAAGTCGGGAGTTGTACGGGGTGAAATGGTGCGACCGGGATGCAAACCAAACAAATGATTGACGTGGCGATGCTGGTCTTTCGGATCGTCGATATCCTTACTCCACTCCATCAGTTGTCCGTAACGTCCGATACGATAAGGTGCCAACTCACGCAAGATGGTTTCCCATTGCTTCACCTTGTCAGCATCGGTGCCCAACACCTTAGCTGCATCAATACAGTCCAAAAGAATTTCACGGATGACGGCATGCGTGAAGGTAGTACCTTCATCTACGGGACCGTGTTCGGGAGAAGTAGAAGGAGCTGCAGTCAGTGTACCATCGGGCTTACGCCAGAGGAAATCTTCGCAGAATAAAGCACAACCTTTCATCAAAGGATAGGCCGTGTTGCGAAGGAAATCGACATCACGGGTATAATCATAATATTCCCAGAGGTGTGTAGCCAACCAAGAAGCGGCCATCGGATTGTAATTCCATGACATATCGGCGCCTTCCAAAGGTGCGGTGAAACCAAAGATATTGGCAGAAATACCTGCTGCCCATCCTCGTGCTCCCCAATACGCTTTAGCCGTGCGTTCACCGGGCTTTTCAAGCAAACGGATAAAATCAGTCAATGGCTCAGCACACTCTGCAAGATTAGTAGAAAGTGCAGGCCAATAGTTCATCTGCAGATTGATGTTGTTGTGGTAATCCACACGCCAGGGACCGTCTACATTATTGTGCCAAATACCTTGCAGATTGGCAGGCAAGTTGCCCGGACGGGAAGAAGCAATGAGCAAGTAACGACCATACTGATAGTAAAGAGTCTCAAGACCGAGGTCTTTCACGCCCTTGCGATAATCTGCCAAACGTTGGTTCGTCGGTTTCTGAGAGGTCGGACCATCAAGCTCAAAATTGACTCTACCAAACAAAGCTGCATAATCTTTGTAGTGTGCTGCAAAAAGCTTGTTATAGCCCGCTTTCATCGCCTTTTTCATCCACGCTTTTGTCGTAGCCTGCGGATTTACACCCACATAGGCTTTCGCATCGTTGAAATCAGGATTATAATTGGGTGCATAGTCTGTATCGGCAGTCAACAGAATGGTCACAGCGTCTGCGCCAACAACCTTCAGTTTTCCGTCTGTATAGGTTACACTTCCCTTGGTCGGTATAACTTGCAAGCGAACAGCATACTCCATGCCATTGTTGTCGAGATGTCCTACATAGCAAAGTCCTCCCTTTCCATCCGGACGGAAAGTTCCTTCACCTAAAGGATTCGGCGTATAGTTTACAATCAGGTTCTGCTTACCCTTCTCAGAAGCGGTCAGGCGAACCGCCATCACGTTGGCAGGATAAGAAATAAACGTACGACGTTCGTAGCTCACTCCATTTTCTGCCGTGAAGCTCACCTTGGCATAGGCGGAGTCAACAGACAAAGCCCGACGGTAATGCTTCACGCCTTTTTCTGAAATATCCGTTTCCAACGTCAGTTCTCCCAACGTAGTAAAAGAACCAAAGCGGAACTGCGGCTCTCTCCAGGCTTCGTAAGGAACAGGACTGTTGAAGTTTGCTTGAGTCAACTGCGCTGCCTTATCCCAATCTCCATCCAAAAATGCTTGGCGAATGTCTTTTAGCAAATGCGCAGACTGTTTGTTTTGGTTCCAATAATCCTGCGGACCTTTTGCGGTGTTCGGCCCACCACGCCAAAGTGTCTTTTCGTTCAACGTATAGCGTTCCGTTGCAACAGATCCCATCACATTACAGCCTATGCTGCCATTACCTAATGGCAACGAACGATATTCCCATTCGGGGTCAAAATTACTGCCCGCATCACCCGCACTGATAGGCTTGTGCTGCTTGTCGTACTTTTCGGGATGACCGCCCCACCAGCATTGCTGGCCTCGGAGCGATGTCGGTTCATCGAACCATACCTCGTGCTGTGCATGTGCGGTTCCCATGCCCAACAGAAGGCAAGAAGCTAAGAGGATGTGTTTCATACAAACGATTAAAATGAAAGTAGCTGAACAACCAAACGCAAGAAACGAAGACTTCTGCAGTTTAGCGGCTCCTCAACTTGACTTGATTATTTTCGAATATTTTCCGTGGTTTTATCGATGAAATAACGAGGTCTGCGTTTAACCTCTACATAGATTTTTCCTACGTATTCACCGATGATTCCACAAGCAATCAGAATGGCTCCTCCGATAAACCAAATGGAAATCAGCTGGGAGGTCCAACCTGCAATGGTATTTCCCTCGAAATACTGTACTACACCATACACGATGGCTGCAAACGAGATGAAAAGGAAGAAAATGCCCAACAAGGTGATGAACTGCAACGGACGAATAGAGAAAGAGGTTATGCCATCTAATGCAAATGCCAGCATCTTGCGTAACGGATACTTGGATTCACCCGCAAAGCGTTCCGCCCGGTCGTAATATACCTGTGCTGAAGGGAAACCCAAAGCAGAAACCATTCCCCGTAGGAAAAGATTTCGCTCGGGAAAAGCCATCAACGCCTGTAAAGCACGCTGACTCATCAACCGAAAGTCAGCATGGTTATACACAACACCCGTATTCATCGCATGCATCATGCTATAAAAAGCCAATGCAGTGGTACGTTTAAAGAAAGTATCGGTCTTACGCTCCTTGCGCACCCCAAAGACTACATCGATTCCCTTGCGATAAAAGTCGACCATTTGGGGAATAACCTCCACATCGTCTTGCAAGTCAGCATCAATCGACACAGCCGCATCGGCATGAACAGCGGCCCATTCCAGTCCGGCCCACAGTGCTTGTTGGTGGCCGACGTTATGAGCAAGCTTCAATCCCGTCACATAAGCATTTTCTTGAGCAAACTTCTCAATCAATTCCCAAGTGCGGTCCTTACTTCCGTCATTGACATAGAGGATATTTCCCTCATCGATTTGACCCGATGCTTTCATTCCGTCCAACACGGAAGAAAGCCGGCTTGTTGTTTCGGTCAAGACGGCTTCCTCATTATAACAAGGTACTACGATGACTAATTTCATATTTTCTTCTTAAAGACAAATCGAACCAACAGAAAGTTGACGGGGATGGCAACGGCATAAACTGGAAAGGGCACATAGACCTCGGGAATACCTGCATAACTAAACAAACGGAACAAGCCTAAATGCAAGAGAAAGTTTACGCCATGGGCACCGCTCATGCCCCAAAACTTGCGCCACGAAGGAGCAGTACCAAAGGTGAAACGCGCCGTCAAATAAAAGTTCGCGACGAAGGATATGAAGTAACCCAAGGCATAAGCCACATCGGCAAGGATAACCAGGCGCAACAACAAGTACAAGCCGTAATGAAAGGCAGTCGCAAAAACGCCAACCAGTCCAAAGCGCACCACTTCACCCCAAAAAACACGCCTTTTCATCGGCGTTCGAAGTAATAGAAGTGAATCATGCGACGATCGTCACAACTCTTGTGATGGAAGTCCTCTACCTCGTGCACTTTATAGGCAGGATAACGCTGACAGAAATCTGTAATGTCTTCCCCATTGACCAGCAAGTAACCCTCTTGAGGCATAAAAGCAAAGAAGGGAACGACTCGGTCGCCCAAATAATAGTTGATGGTAAAGGGATGAATCGGGTTGCCTGGTGTATATTGAGAGCGGAAAGAGTAAACCTTGCCTTCGGGAACATAATGAGCCACCTTTTCTGCCACAAATTTGTCACTCTTCGTATTCAAAACTATGGGTTGATACACCCCATCAAGGGCAAAGAAAATGGAGAAAATCAACGTAATCACCGCAGGAACTAAGCGATTCGTTTGCTTCCTTCCTACGATGAAGAAAATAATCGCAACGATTGGGGCGAAATAAGCTCCCCATTCGGGCCAAGTCGGCGACGTATCGCGCAGGGCACGCAACATCAGCAGGTTAGCATTGTAGTCCTTCACACCCATCCAACTTTCGGGAATACCACCCAGTCGAACCACGATGAAAACGAGTGAAAGCAGTGCGGCCAAGGAAGCCAGCACCCAGCCAAACCAGTCTAACACCCGACGATGGTGATCGCGCAACCAAAGGATATATTCTGCCAAGAAATAGGCCAGGAAGGGATAAACAGGCAACAAGTAAACGCTGCGTTTACTCTTGGGAATACAGTAGAATACAAAGATAACCACGAAACTCATCAAGGAGAACAGACGCGCATCATCCATGGTGCGGATGTAGGTACGAAAACGCGCCCAAGCATCCCCGAGGCTTCCGAACGAAGGCTTGCGGTAACGCAACACAAACAACGACATCAGCACCAGCAACGTATAAGGCACAAAACCAGTAATGACCGTCATCACATTATAAGGCCAGGGGTTGACGTGGCTTTCATAACTCATCTTACCCAACAGGCGCAGCACGTTTTCCTCATAGACCAAATCCCAAAAACGCTGTCCACCCTGTTGATAAGCTGCCACGTACCAAATAGCCGGCAGTATGCAAGCCAACAAACCAACGACAAAGAAACGTCCGAAGATGCGTGCAAAACCCTTACCTCTGACCCAAGCGAAAAGCGCCACCGTCAAGCAGGGCAATCCCAAACCTACGGGACCTTTCGAAAGAAAAGCGCCACTTAAAGCCAAAATACCCCACCAGGGCAGTCCTTGCATATCGCGCTCTACCCAACGATAAAGTTGATACAGAGCCCACACCATCATCAAGGTGAGCACCATGTCAACCCGACACGCCACACCCGCACGGTGTACTTCGAAATTACTCAGCGTAATCAGTCCCATCAGGAAAGCGACTTCGGCACCCCGACGTTTTGCATAAAATCCATACCCCGCCAGCACCATAGCAGCCAACGCCAAGGCAGAAGGGATACGCGCCGTGTATTCCGTTACGCCACCCGTCAGCAAGGAGAAAGTAGCAATGAGCCAATGGAAGAAAGGAGGCTTATATGCCATATCCACCCCGTTGTTGACAGGAAGCACCCAGTTTCCATGCTCCAACATGGACACCGCTACCACCGCTTCACGCGGCTCACCACGGGTATTAAAGAGGGTTTCCCCCAAAAAGAAGAAAAGCGAGATGATACAGATAAGTGCCAGCATCCAAGCGTAGCGTCTGTGTAAGGTGGAAGATTGCAACATCATACGGATGTAAGAAGTTTTACTTTGATTTTCGTGCAAATTTAAAAAAATCGAGTTGTTTAACTCCCCTCCCTCTCTTCATTTGTACCAATCGTAGTTCTCCATCATCCCCCTTCATCGCCCTTCTTTCCACAGGGTGCCCGTCGGCTCTCTGCTTCTCTGCCCATTGGGGTTAGGAAAGACAACAACTTGAGCAAGCTCATTCTCAATCTTAAAAAAGCCTCTTCTTTCTTATCATAGCTTACGTAGCTTTTCAGAAAGTATCCGTATCTTTGCCTATAGGATTACTGACTACATTCAAACTAACACAATATGAAGTTTAAAACCATTCTCACATCATTGCTCGTTGCTGGCTGTGCCACGCAAGGCGCATTCGCTCAAAGCACAGACAAGAGCGAAAAGGAAAAAGCAGACTATCCGCACATGTTTATTGGTGTTCAAGGCGGTGGACAAGTCACCTTCACCAACTACAAAGCGACGAAGTTGATCACACCGATTGGTGCCTTCAGCGTCGGCGGCATGTTTACCCCGGCAGTAGGAGCCCGTTTGCACGTAAGTGGCATCAATGAAAAGGGCGGCTTGAAGAGCTTAGACAAGACGTATGAATACAAGTACGTAACTTCTAACCTCGACTTGATGTTGAATCTTTGCAACGTCTTTGCACCCAACAAGAATCACACGCTCAACGCCTATCTGATTGGTGGTGTTGGTCTGGGTTATGCTTGGGACAACGATGACCTCAAGGGTTTGTCACTCTCTGCCTCCGAAAAGAACCTCAATTTGCGTTGGGACGAAGACCGTCTTGTTCACAACTTCCGCGTGGGTATGCAACTCGAAGCAGAACTTTGCCGTAACGTAGGTTTGAACCTCGAAGTTACTGCCAACAACCTTCACGACCGCTTCAACTCTAAGTTAAATGGTAAGGGCGACTGGCAGGTTCAAGCCATGCTCGGTTTAAACTTCAAGTTCGGTTTCAAGAAGAAACGTCCTGCGCGTGAAGTAGTTCCTCCTGTTCAGGAACCCGTGCGTGAAGAGCCCAAAGAAGTAACGCCAGCTCCCCAGCCCGCTCCTGCTCCCGCACCCGCTCCCAAGCCTGCTCCTGAAAAGAAGGCAGAGACCAAGCGTGTAGAAGTATTCTTTGCACTCAACAGTGCTACGCCCAACCAGGCAGAAGAAGCTAAGGTTAAAGACCTCGCCGCATGGCTCAAGGCACATCCCGATGCCAAGGTAGAACTCACCGGTTATGCCGATGCTGGTACGGGTAATGCCAATGTCAACAATACCATCTCTCAGAAGCGTGTAAACCAGATTGCCAAGCTCCTTTCTGAGAAGTATGGCATCGCCGCTTCACGCATTAGCTCTGCTCACAAGGGCGACACGGTTCAGCCTTTCTCTTCCAACGATGCTAACCGTGTTGTAATCGGCTTGAGCACCAGCAAGTAAATCCATCCTACCCTATCTGAAGAAGAACAATTCTCTTCTGCAGACTCATCCACTAAAAAAGCGGAGGCTCCGTCAAGGGGTCTCCGCTTTTTTGGTAAGCTTCATCCACTCACCACGCTGTCCTGACTACGTTCCACGATAGTTCTGCTGTGTTCCTCAACGGCTGGTTAGAGATACTACGCTCCTACCCAAACAATCTATTTGCTTTAAATACAACACAATACAGCGCATTTGTATAGAGATATAGAGCAGAAAGCAGAAAATAGAAACAATAATAAGAGGATACATACCTTGCTATCTTTTGAAGAATCCATAAATTTGCGGCATGAGTTAATGCTTTATCCCGTAAACAACACTAGGATATGCGAAGCTGACCACACAGTAAAGGAGCGGTATCCGAAAAGCTATATGAGTAGGAAGTCCTCATCATTTGGTTCATCATGAAACAGTTCATCCAATCGTTCATGCTGCTTGCACTCATTGGTCTAGGTGCTGTGAGTTGTAACAACGTCCAAGAAAAATCAGTTGTTCAGCCAGTCGATAAAACTGATGCCCGGACGACTCAATTATCAACCGCCCTGCAAGAAATAATGAATTCGAAGCAGGACAACCTCAAGCAAGGTGGATACATTATCTATGATGCGGAGACGGATAGTATCGCCGTACTCGATCCCCACGGTTATTCCATCTTCCGGACTCTCAAACAAGGCATTGAAAAGGGCGGTGGCACGGTTGCCAAACTATCTATAGACCCTGAGAAAGAGGGCTGGAGCTACGCAGGCGAATGCGACAGTAAAAAGGAAAGTGCTTTCAACTTGCTACATCAGAAAAAGGAAGATTTACTGGCTGACCAATCGTTTGAAATCTATCTTAAACGCCAGGAGAACGGACTCTATAAGGTGTGGTATCGTATAGCAACTCCCGAAAAGTAGTACCCCAAGCACTGCCTATCTGTCTATCCCTGTAAAGGGACAACACCGATCGTAGGGATGGGTTCTTCCCATAAAAGAAAAGCGACCCGCTTCTTTTCAAACAAGAAGCGGGTCGCTTTTATATGGAATTGATGAAAGAAAGAAGTTCTTACTTCACCGTAATCAGGAAGTAATTCTTCTTACCACGCTGTACAAGGAGGTATTTACCGTCAATCAAGTCCTCAGCAGTGATTTCGCGGTCGAAAGCTTCAAGCTTTTCCTTGTTCAAGCTTACGCCACCACCTTGAGTCAGCTTGCGCATTTCGCCCTTGGAAGCGAAACATTGCGTAGCCTCAGCAAAGAGGTCAACAGCCTTGGCACCTACAGCCTGGTCACGCGTTACCTCGAAGTGAGGCACACCGTCGAAGACGCTGAGGAAAGTCTCCTCGTCGAGCTTCAACAAGCTTTCCTTCGTAGCCTTGCCAAAGAGGATGTTAGAAGCCTCGAGTGCCATTTCGTAGTCCTCACGGCTATGAACCATGCACGTTACTTCTTCACCCAAACGCTTCTGAAGCAAGCGACGACCCGGATCTGCACGATGTTCGGCAATCAAAGCGTCGATTTCCTCATGCGTCAAGCTCGTAAAGATCTTAATGTAGCGTTCCGCTTCCTCGTCACCCACGTTCAGCCAGAACTGGTAGAACTTATAGGGAGTCGTGTAGCGGCGATCCAACCACACGTTGCCCTGTTCCGTCTTACCAAACTTCTTACCGTCAGCCTTGGTAATCAGGGGACAAGTCAATGCGAAAGCTTCGGCTTCTGCGCCAAGTGTACGACGAATGAGTTCCGAACCCGTAGTAATGTTGCCCCACTGATCCGAACCACCCATTTGGAGTTTACAACCCTTTGTCTGATAGAGGTGAAGGAAGTCGTAACCCTGGAGCAACTGGTACGTAAACTCCGTGAAAGAAAGACCGTCGCGAGCTTCGCCGTTCAAGCGTTTCTTAACCGAATCCTTCGCCATCATATAGTTCACCGTGATGTGCTTACCTATTTCGCGTGCGAAGTCAAGGAAAGTGAAGTCCTTCATCCAGTCGTAGTTGTTAACCAACTCGGCTGCGTTGGGCGCATCAGAATCAAAATCCAAGAAATGAGAAAGTTGCTTCTTGATACAAGCCACGTTGTGACGAAGCACTTCTTCCGTCAGCAAATTGCGCTCTGCGCTTTTGCCTGAAGGGTCACCAATCATACCCGTTGCACCACCGACAAGAGCCAGCGGCTTGTGTCCGGCACGCTGAAAGTGACGGAGCATCATTACCGAACAAAGGTGACCGATGTGTAAAGAGTCTGCTGTAGGGTCAATGCCAACGTATGCCGTCACCATTTCCTTACCAAGCAATTCTTCCGTACCGGGCATCATCTGGTGGAGCATTCCGCGCCATTTGAGTTCTTCAACAAAATTCATAATGTATCGTTTGTTTAGTATGTTTGTAGCTATCAAGCCGCTCACGCGCCATGCGCGGCGCATCAGCTATGCAAAGGTACGGCAAACCTCATCAACTACAGCCGTTTTTCTGATTCTTTTCGTTTCCTACGAGTTGGGAGCGAAAGCTTCGGTGTTTTCTTCCTCTTCATCGGTCTCTTCGCGCCGACAATCGGGAGGAGTCAGGGCGTATGATTCGGGATGATAATGCTTCCCGAAACTCAGATGCAAGCCTGCCTGCAACAGTTGACGCGCCAAGGCGGGTTTGCCACGAAAGCCGTGCACCGTCCACTGGGTGGTCGGACTGAACTTACGCCGCAGGTACAACAGGCGGTCGAAGGCACGAACGACATGAAGCGTAACGGGCAAACGGTATTGCTCTGCCCAACGTAGTTGCCTGGTCAGTACTTCTTCTTGCACCGCCATATCGGCTCCGCGCATTCGGTCAAGCCCGCATTCGCCCACGGCAACTACCTGGGGATGAGCCAAGAGCTGCTCCAAATGAGACAACCTGCGTGAGAGTGCGGCTTCGTCTACCGTCCACCAAGGATGAATGCCTGCGGTATACAACGCGCCAGCACGGGGAACAAAGAGGGAGGGATTATCAATCCACGCAAGCGGCAAGTTTATCAACGCTGCACCTGCGGGAGCCTGGAGATTGTGCGTGTGGAAATCAAATAACATGGTCGTAGCAAAGAAATCAAGGCTAACCGCGAGACGGGACAGCCCCGCCGCTACGCTGAACTTCCCGGCTTAGGGCACCGGGTCGTACCCACTCCCACCCCACGGATGACAACGCAGAATGCGTCGGATGGCCAGGTAGAGTCCCTTCACTGCCCCGTGTTTCTGAAGGGCTTCGACTGCGTACTGCGAGCAACTCGGTGTGTAACGACACGAAGGAGGAAGCATCGGAGAGACGAAGCGCTGGTAAAAACGAATGGGAAGGATGAGTAAGCGGGCTGGAATTTGAGAAAAGGAGACTTTCATGCTGCTAAGAGGCTTGACGATGCAACTACATCGTGCGAGATACGACCAAAGCCGAGGGGACAGGGTCTTTTTTCATAGCCTCTCCCATCCGCACCAACACCGTGTGCATACATTTCTTGATTTTCGCGGACGGTACGGGTTGGTCAGACAGCCAGATAAAGGCTATATGCAGTCCGAGCCCTTCAGGCAACTCCTCCCAAAGGCAAGCTTTCTGCAAGCGATAGGCCTCGCGCAACTGCCGCTTGGCGCGATTACGGTCAACGGCATGCTTAAACTTACGTTTCGAGACACTCAAGAGCACTTTGACACGCGGTCCGCTCCCATCCCACGCTACCGGACGATAAGTCACACGCAGCGGATAGACAGTAAACGACTTGTTCCCGGCATGGAAAAGCGCATCAATCTCGTTGCGCAGGCAAAGATGTTCGGGTTTACGAAAGGTGTAACGTGCCATAAGTCAGAAACAGATTAGGAGGATTAAACTAAAGGAAAGGCTACCTCGGGGTTCACCCTCGGGTACACAAAGTGGCTACGCCATACCTGTCATTGCGGGACATGAGCGTAGCCACTTTTGTTATTCAGTGTATAAGCAAGACACCGACAGGTGCTTACTTCTTTTCGTTTTCAAGATAAAGTTCAATTGCAGCAGTCATAGACTTAGCTTCGGGAGTCGGAGCGGAGAGGTCACAGCGCAAACCGGCATCTTCCATTGCCTTTTTCGTAGCAGGACCGAAACAAGCCAAACGGGTATCTCCCTGTTTGAAGTCGGGGAAGTTCTTGAGCAAGGACTCGACTCCTGCGGGGGTAAAGAGCACGATCATGTCGTAGTCAAATGCCTGATCTTGGGGGAACTCGTTGCTGACGGTGCGATACATCACGCACTCTTTGTGATTGAGCTTCTTTGCGTCGAGCATCTGTTGCACATCGTCGTTATGCACGTCAGAGAGCGGAACCAAATATTTCTCCGTCTTATGCTTTGCCATCACCGTCACCAACTCGGGCCACTTACCCGTGCTACCGAAGAACACCTTGCGCTTGCGGTATTGCACGTACTTCTGGATATAGAGGGCTACCGTTTCAGAAATACCGAAGTACTTCATGTCTTCGGGCAACGTGATGCGCATTTCCTTACAGAGCGTAAAGAAGAAATCGATCGCGTGACGTGAGCTGAACACAATGGCGGTATGGTCGAGAATCTGCACCTTCTGCTGGCGGAATTCGCGAGCGGTAAGGCCTTCAATCTTGATAAACGGATGAAACGTGAACTTTACGTCTTCTTTTGCTTCGATGTCGAAATAGGGGGACTTTTCGGAACTTGGTTTCGGTTGTGAAACAAGAATCTTCTTGATCATAGACTTCATAAATGTGCGATTCCTTACCAAGCCAAAGTAAGCGAGCCTACCTTGGCATACTGGCTAAACGGATTCGTCCTTTTTGTTGTACAGCTTAAAACGGATGTCCGTCGTTTACGATTAGTTATTGAATAACCAGTAACAGGTTGTTTGCGTAGGTCAATGTGCGAAACAGCACCAGTAAGGGTGCGATTTCAAGGGTGCAAAAGTACAAAAAAAGATGCACCCAGCCCAGTGGGTAACTAAAAAATATCTGATAACACTTGTAACAGAGCAACAAGGAAATCGTTCCCCACGCCAAGAGGAACAGGGAGGTTAGCCAGACAAAGTTGAGATCGAAATAGACCACCAGCATCACGACGGGTAAAAGGGCTAGTCCCTGCCCTAAAACACCAAGCAGGTAGGCTTCGTTCCATTGGCTTTGTTGCTGACGCGAGAAAAACACGTTGTTGACAAAGGCATAGCCGCCTATCTTCAGCAAAAAGTAGCAGGTACACACGCCCACATTGGCACCCAGCAGTTGGTAGGGTGAGACTTCGCTGAATATCTGCGGATAATACGCTTGTGTGTAGTCAAAGAAGAGTAGACCGATGACAAAACAAGTCTGAAAGACGAGAAAGAACTGTCCTCGCAGCTCATTTTGCGCCCGGTCGGCAAACATGTTGTCGCGTGGACGGGAACGAAAGAAGTCGCGCAACTGACCGCTGAGGAAATGGCGCGAACGAGAGATGACCCACACGACAAAGAAGACGCTTAACAGGAAAAGCAACGTGACAATGTCGTCGTTCTTGAACTGATAGGGCAAAGGTTCTCCGGCGATTCCCCGAGGGGCTTCGACGGTCTGCGACACGGGGGTGCCTGACTGGGCAGCCAGGCTTTGCAGCAGGCGTTGCTGCTCGTCACTGAGCCGCACACCCTCCTGCCAACAGGCGGTGCTGTCGAGAAAGGCTGAGAGACGCGCCGAATCGCTTGGGGCCGCCACGTCAAGTACCAGGGGCGCGGTCTGCAACGAATCACCAGGGACCGTTACAACGGCAGGGCTTTCAGCCGATGCCTGTAGGGAATGGGTAAGACTGTCTGGGTGCATACTTGACGAAAATAAGAGAGACGGGAATAGTATGGGGGTGAAGAAACGAAGCGCGAAAGGTTAAAGGGCGGCAAACTTGCGCACGGACTGGTCCCACAGCGGGGTGGTGTGTGCCAATTCGAGTGCTTCGGCGGGGGTTTGGGCCACGCGCCAGATGCCTTTGTGCTGTTCGCGCATGAAACGCTCTTCGACTGCACGATCTAAGAGTTGCAACAGCGGGTCAAAATACCCGTCGGTATTGAGGATGACGATGGGTTTGAGGTAAAGGCCCAACTGCTTCCAGGTAATGATTTCGAGCAACTCTTCCAACGTGCCTACTCCACCGGGCAGGGCAATGCAGGCATCGCTCAGGGCTGCCATCTTTTCCTTACGCTCGTGCATGTCGTGCGTCACAATCAGGCGACTCATGCCTTGGTGTTGCCAAGACTGGTCGATCATAAACTGCGGAATCACGCCTACCGCCTCACCGCCTGCCTGTAGACAAGCATCGGCTACGGCTCCCATCAGACCGGTGCGTCCGGCACCGTTGACAAGGGTGTCGCCCGCCTCAGCCATCAGCTGACCTAACTCTGTTGCGGCTTCAACGTAAGCGGCGGGAATCTGTCCGCTCGAAGCACTGTATACCGTAATGTTCATAGGTTGAGGATAAGAAGTGTGTGAATGATAAGGGGAAGCCCGCCGACCTGGTTCCGACCTCGCTACGGTCGTTGTCAGCCTCCAGACGCTCCCTTAAAGAAGGCAACGCTCCGTTGTCCTCGTTAGGAGGTATCAACGGAACGTTGCGTATGTTACACCAATACTTACTGATTTAGTTGAGCCCGAAAGCCTGGCGAATTTGCTCGACCTTGTTGAGCTTTTCCCAGGTAAAGAGCTCCACGCTAACCTTCTTGTCGGGCTGACCCGGTGAGTGGAACGTCTTAACAACCGTCTGCGGCGTGCGACCTACGTGACCATAGCTTGCGGTTTCTTCGTAAATCGGGTTGCGGAGTTCCAAATCGCGCTCGATAGCGGCGGGACGGAGGTCGAAGAGCTCGGCAATCTTTTGGGCAATCTCGCCGTCGCTCATGGACACATGACTGCGTCCGTAGGTGTCGACAAAGATTGAAATGGGCTGTGCCACACCGATGGCATAGCTCAACTGTACGAGCATTTCGTCTGCCACACCGGCGGCTACCATGTTCTTGGCAATGTGGCGAGCTGCATAAGCGGCCGAACGGTCTACCTTTGAGGGGTCCTTACCCGAGAAGGCACCACCACCGTGTGCTCCCTTGCCGCCATAGGTGTCGACAATAATCTTACGACCCGTCAGACCCGTGTCACCGTGGGGGCCACCAATGACAAACTTACCCGTGGGGTTGACAAAATACTTGATTTTACCCTGTTCGAAGAGTGCTTTGACCTCGGGCGTATTGACACGTTCGGCCAGTACACGGGGAATGAGGATTTCCTTCACGTCACGGCTGATTTGTTCGAGCATCAGCTCGTCGGCACGCTCCTGTGAGCCGGCTTCTTCGGCGGTGATAAATTCGTCGTGCTGGGTTGAAACGACAATCGTATCAATGCGGCGAGCCACGTGGTTGTCATCATACTCAACCGTAACCTGGCTCTTCGAGTCGGGACGGAGATAAGTCATCACCTTGCCTTCGCGGCGGATTTCAGCCAATACATACACGATATCGTGTGCCAAGGAGAGGGGCAATGGCATGTAAGTGTCGGTCTCGTTGTTAGCATAGCCAAACATCATGCCCTGGTCGCCGGCACCCTGTGCCATGGGGTCGCTATTGTCCTTGCGGTCAACGCCTCGGTTGATGTCACCACTCTGTTCGTGGATGGCGCTGAAGATACCACAGCTTTCGGCTTCAAACTTATAAGCCGCCTTCGTGTAACCGATGCGGGCGATGGTCTTGCGTACCACGTCCTGCAGGTCAACGTAAGCTTCTGATTTCACTTCACCTGCTACCACTACCTGTCCCGTAGTGACGAGCGTTTCGCATGCTACTTTCGAGTTGGGGTCGTAGGCCAGCAACTGGTCAAGTACGGCATCAGAGATTTGGTCTGCTACCTTGTCGGGGTGTCCTTCTGACACCGATTCGGATGTGAATAAGTATCCCATGTGTGTGATTGTTTTTAAGTAGCTGCAACGGCTACCTTCGCGTTCCTCGTGAGGTGATTGGGTCGAGACTCAAGCGGACTGAGCATTGACGAGCGAAGGCAACTGCTCCAAACTACCGATTATAAAATAAATAAGCCTGCTTTCGCGGGGCGGAAACAGGCAGACTGGGATTCGGCTGGATGAGTGCGTCGTTTGCATCTGCCCCGAAGCCTTCCGATGAAGACTCAAGTGCAGGTTTTAGCATTGTTTTTGAGAGGTTGCAAGCAGCCAAATCTGTCCTCTGTTTGTTTTCGGCGGCAAAGGTAGCCAAAATCTGGCAGACGACCAACGCCTGTATGGGATGGATTTTTATTAAGCGGCAAGATGGGGGCAAACGCGCCTTGAATGGGCCACGCTGAAGGGTAGACAGCGGTCGAACAGTGCGCGAAGTCGTGCCATTGCGCTCCGAGTGGAACACACCACAACCAGAAGGGACAGAAAAGGAGTCTGCCACCTTTCAGATTACGAGAGGAGAGGTGAGAAAACGGAAAAAAGGCTTTCTGACGCCAATCAAAGAGCTAAGACGGCAGGCAGAAAGCCCCTTGAACTACCGAGAGCGGCTGAAAAGACGGCTGGAAGCAGCTCTGAACAGGAACAGAAAGAAGGCTGAAGATGTAAAAAGACTTCTGACGCAGACTGGAAGGAAGTCTGGACGAATAAAACAAGATAAGCGCATACGCAGAAGGAAGTCAAGACGCCTAAAAGGCTTTCCAATAAGAATCAGAAGGAAGTCAGAAGTCATAATTACATTTCTGATGTTTATCAGAAGTAAGTTAGACGCTTTAAACAGACTTTCTAAAAGCCGTATAAGTAAATCGACCCAGGGTGGGAGACTTATACGGATTCTGTATAAGCTTCCCACCCTGGGTCGAAGGTCTTATTCGGACGATGTATTGATTTCCCACTTAAAGTGAAACCTTTATACGCGGCACGTATATGCTTTCCACTTTCCATCGAGGTACTCCTACTGTGCCTGAAGTTCTCTTCCACTTTGGCTCGAGCCTCAACTTCTGAAACGGTAGCCCTCCCCCACCTGCGCCACACTTCCTTTTTTCACAACGGGAGGACCGGCTAACCTAATCAAGAGGCTTTGTCAACAAGCACCCCTTCAGACTTTCTGCCAGAAAGTCACCGGTCGGCTACCGGGCAAGGCTGACAACAAAGACGGGAATCAATGTTTCTCCGATTGTCACTTATTGCGCGGAAGGTGACACTTTATAAGGCTTGCTTTTAAGTTGGTTTTCAGAGACAAAGATACTAAAAATATAGGACATTTGCAAGAAGGGCTGGGAAGGAGGCTGGTGAACCGGGAACGGGCTGATTCGCAGGTTGCCCATCCCCTACGCGCTGACACACAACAGCCCCCGTTCACCACCTGCAATCAGGCGAAGTAAACGGGGGCTGTCTGCGTTAGAAAGCGGCCTTACCTGTTAGAGAATGCGGTCAAACAGGAAGAACTATGAGATGGGATAAACCGTAACGCGGTCATCAATTCATATCGTAAGCATGCTTCGGATAGTCGAGCGTGTAGTGCAAGCCGCGGCTTTCTTTGCGCTCAATAGCCTGGCGTGTAATCAGGTATCCAACATTAATCATGTTACGGAGTTCGCAGATGTCACGCGTAGCCTTGACACGCTTGAAGAGTTCTTCGGTCTCTTCATAGAGTACGTCGAGACGCACCCAAGCACGCTTCAAGCGGAGATTGGAACGAACAATGCCGACATAAGCTGACATGATTTGCTCTACTTCCTTGGCATCCTGGGCGATGAGCACTTTTTCTTCGTTCGACATCGTACCTTCATCGTTCCACTCGGGCACTTGCATATTAAATTCGTATTCGTCGAGATGTTCCAGGCTATGCTTGGCGGCTGCCTCAGCATAGACAACTGCTTCGATCAACGAATTGGAGGCAAGACGGTTGCCACCGTGCAGACCGGTGCAGGAACATTCGCCTACAGCATAAAGTCGGTGGATGGAAGAGCAGGCATTGAGGTCTACCTTGATACCGCCACAAAGGTAATGGGCACAAGGCACGACGGGAATGTACTGCTTGGTGATGTCGATGCCGATGCTCAAGCACTTCTGATAGATATTGGGGAAATGGTGTTTGGTTTCCTCGGGATCCTTGTGGGTCACATCGAGGCAAACGTGGTCGAGGCCGTGAATCTTCATTTCCTTATCAATGGCACGGGCCACGATGTCACGCGGGGCGAGCGACAGGCGCTTGTCATACTTCTGCATGAACTCTTCGCCGTTGGGCAAACGCAGGATGCCACCGTATCCGCGCATCGCCTCAGTAATAAGGTAAGCGGGATGGGTTTCACCGGGATGGAACAATGCGGTGGGATGGAACTGGATGAACTCCATGTCCTGTACCGTGGCTTTCGCACGATAGGCCATTGCAATACCGTCGCCTGTGGCAATCTCGGGATTGGTGGTCGTCGCATAGACTGCCCCACAGCCACCTGTACAGAGTATCGTGACACGCGAAAGGAAGGTGTCAATCTTCTTGGTATCGGGATCGAGCACGTAGGCGCCATAACACTCAATATCGGGCGTACGGCGGGTCACCTCGATGCCGAGATGATGTTGAGTGATGATCTCGACGGCAAAGTGGTTCTCCAAAATCGTAATGTTGGGATGATTGCGCACAGCCTGAATTAAGCCACGCTGAATCTCAAAGCCTGTGTCGTCTGCATGGTGCAAGATACGGAACTCAGAGTGGCCACCTTCCCGATGAAGATCGAAGTCTCCGTTTTCCTGTTTGTCGAAGTTAACGCCCCACTCTACCAAACGGCGAATGCCCTCGGGAGCGTTCTCTACAACTTGTCTCACTGCGCGAGGATCGGAAATATAATCGCCGGCAATCATCGTATCCTTGATGTGCTTGTCGAAGTTGTCTATTTCCATATTGGTGACCGAGGCAATGCCACCTTGCGCTTTCGCGGTATTTGCTTCCTCAATGGTAGTCTTACACACCAATGCGACTTTACCACGATTGGCTGATGCTACCTGGAGGGCGTAACTCATTCCAGCTACGCCGGAACCAATTACCAGAAAATCAAATTTGCGTATCATTTGTATCGCTTAAAAACACTGCAAAACTACGAATGTTTTCCCAATAGAAATAGTGAGGATTGAGATAAATGGTTACATTTGCACGTTTTACAAAAACAAAAAGGACAGTAAAAAGGCCATTTTGCTATCATCTTTCCTTTTTTACTCCCGTCATTCTGCTGACAAACACATTATTCATTTAATCATACTAACATGAACAAGCTAAAAGCATTCCTGTTGCTATTCGTTGCGCTCATCACCTTGCCAACGATTGCACAACAGCCGCAAATGCCACAACTGCCCATCGACAAAGATGTGCGTTACGGCAAGTTGCCCAACGGATTGACTTACTACATCCGTCACAATGCATTGCCCGACGATCGTGCGAATTTCTACATCGCACAGAAGGTAGGATCGGTACAGGAGGAGGAATCGCAGCGAGGCCTCGCTCACTTCCTGGAGCACATGTGCTTTAACGGCACGAAGAACTTCCCGGACGACCAGCTCTTGAAGTTCTGCGAAGGCATTGGTGTGAAGTTTGGCGAAAACCTCAATGCTTACACGGCAACAGACGAAACGGTGTACAACATTGACGATGTTCCCGTGACGGACAAGAACATAGACTCTTGTCTCTTGATTCTCCGCGACTGGTCTGACGGCTTGACGCTCGACCCGAAGGAGATTGACAAGGAACGTGGCGTTATTCACGAAGAATGGCGTATGCGCTCAAGCGCAAGCGGCCGTATGTTTGAACGCAACCTGCCGAAACTCTATCCGGGCTCACGTTACGGCGAACGCTACCCCATTGGATTAATGAGTGTGGTAGACAACTTTAAGCCGGCTGAGCTCCGTGCATACTATGAGAAGTGGTATCGCCCCGACCTGCAGGGTATCATCGTGGTGGGTGACATCGACGTTGACCAGGTGGAAGCAAAGATTAAGTCTATCTTCTCTCCCATCGAAATGCCTGCCAATGCAGCTAAATACGAATTCTACCCTGTGCCCGACAATAACGAGCCGATTTATGTCATCGACAAGGACAAGGAGCAGACGCAAGCAGTGATTCAGGTCATGTTTAAGCATGACCCGATTCCGGCTGAGTTCCGCAACACGCCGCTCTACCTCCAAATGAATTACCTTAACTCGCTCGTGACTTCTGCCATCGATGCCCGCCTCAACGAGGTAAGTCAGAAGGCTGACTGCCCCTTCATCGGTGCAGGTTCGAGCGAAGGTAACTACATCATGGCGAAGACTAAGAATGCGTTTACCATTGGTATTCTGCCCAAACCGGGTCAAGACGCGGCTGCTCTCAAGGCTGTGATGGAAGAAGTGGAGCGTGCTAACCGCTTTGGCTTCACTGAAACAGAAGTCAGCCGCCTCAGTGCTGAATTTATCAGTGCGATTGAGGTAATCTACAACAACCGCGAGAAACAGCGCAACAGTTTCTATGTGCCTCAATACGTTCGTCACTTCCTCGAAGGAAATGCCATCCCCGATGTAGAGACGGAATTCAATATGTACAAGATGATGGCGCAACAACTGACGCAGGCCGGTATGCTCGGAACCGCTGTTTCGGAAATCTTCAAGGAATACACGGCAAAGACGGATACGAACTTCGTATGCCTGGCCTTCTATCCCGAAAAGGAAGGTGTGACGATACCCACGATTGAGAGCTTTAAGAAGGCTATCGCTGAAGCAAAGGCTGCTAAGCTCGAAGCTTACGTAGACAACGTGAAGAGCGAACCCCTGATTACGAAGTTGCCCGCCAAGGGAAAGATTAAGAAGGAAACGGCCGCTGACTTTGGTTACACTTGCTGGACGTTGGGCAACGGTGCACGCGTATTCTTCAAGAAGACGGACTTCAACGACGCCGAAATTATCTTTAATGCTCGAAGCAACGGTGGTACGAGCCTCGTAGCCGAGAAGGACTTGATTAATGCAAAGCTTTTCAACGACGTATTGTCAAGCACGGGTATCGGCAACTTCTCATCTACCGAAATTCAGAAGAAACTCGCTGGTAAGCAGGCTCGCTGTGACGCATCACTCGGTGAACTGACTGACAACCTCTCGGGTTCGTCTACACCGAAGGATCTCCGCACGCTCTTCGAACTCATCTACCTCCGCTTCCAGGCTCCTGCCAACGACGTAGAGGGTTATGAGAACTTCATGAACTACCTGAAGACTTCATTGGAAAATGCAGAGAAGAGTCCTGAGGTTGCCTTCCGCGACTCATTGATGCTGACGCTCTATGGCAACAACCCGCGCACGGCTCCGCTGAAGCTGAAAGACCTCAGCAAGGCTGACTACAACGTCATCAAGCGTCTGTACACGGAGCGATTCAACGCCGCCGGCGACTTTGACTTCTACTTCACGGGTGCAATCAATGTCGATTCTCTCCGCCTCTTCACGGAACAGTATATTGCTCCGCTCAAGGCTGTCAAGAAGCGTGAAGCTTATGTTAACCACAAGCTTTACCCTGTGAAGGGCGAACGCAACAACCACTTCTTCCGCTCAATGGAAACGCCGCAGGCTCAGATTGTACAAATCTGGAGTGGTGAGAATCCCTACTCAATCAAGGAAGCGGTGACACTCGAAACGCTCGGTAGCATCTTGACGCAACGCTACTTGAAGAGCATCCGCGAGGATGCAGGCTTGGCTTACAGCGTAGGTGCTGCTGCTGAAGCTTCATTCACGGGACGTGATGCATACACCATGCAAATCTTCTGCCCCGTAAAGCCGGCTAAGCTTGACTCTGCCCTCCTCCTTATTCGTCAGGGCATCGAGGACATTGCCGAAAAGGGTGTAACGGCTGAAGAGTTGGACAAGGTTCAGAAGTTCGAACTCAAGACCTTCGCTGACAACCAAAAGAAGAATAACTACTGGATGAACCTCATCGTCAACAAGACGGCGTGGAACAAGGACCTCCAGCAGGGTTACGAAGAGGCTATCAAGTCAGTTAATTCGAAGGACATCCAGGCATTTGTCAAGAATGTCATGCTCAAGCAGATGAACTGTACCACAGTTTCTATGCGTCCGACAGATATGACGGAAAAATAGTCACTCTCAATTTCAATAAAAAGAGCCGCATTCACGCGAAGTGGATGCGGCTCTTTGTTGTTAGCGTACCTGGGAAACTGGGGGAGGGAGTACGGGCGACAAGGGACTACTCAGCACGGATCATTTAGCTTGGAAAGGACGGGCTGGAGGGGTGCTACGTTTGTGACGACGCTTTCTCTTCCGTTACGCACCCCTTCGTACAGGGTGCTGCCATCATACGATTAACTTTATAGCCTCGAACCTATAAACTTTCCCCCGCCTCCCAAGATTCAAAGCATCTAACTTGTAAACTCTAACCCCAACCATCGCCTCGAAGCCGAATCCCCATTACCTTTGCACTTATGAAACAATACCGAGACATACCTGTTGAGAAATTAGCCCTGCAATTAGCCGGGAAAAAGGACCTCGATGTTCCTTATATATTACGTCAAGTAGAAGGTTGGCAACGATTGCGCCACAAAGTGCCAGCCTGGGCGGCTATCGACGAACTCGAATACCCTCCCCGACTATCACTCGAACAGTGTTCGGGCGAAGCGGCTGCGCGTTACAAAGCGCGGATAGTCAAGGACGTCTTGGAGCGAAATCCCGAACTACCCCGCAGCATGGCGGACCTTACGGGCGGACTGGGAGTAGACTTCTCCTTCTTGGCACCGCTGTTTGAGGACGCAACTTATGTAGAACGACAAGAAGTGCTGTGCGAACTGGCACGCCATAACTTCCCCTTATTGGGTTTGCCGCAAGCCCGAATTGTTTGTGCCGATGGCTTGGACTATTTACAGTCGATGGAGGAAGTCGGACTGCTTTTCCTGGATCCCGCACGGCGCGACGGTGCGGGACGGAAGACTGTACGCATGGCTGATTGTGAACCCGATGTCTGTGCATTACGTGAGGCATTGTTTGCCAAGGCTCGCTTTGTGCTGATTAAGCTTTCCCCCATGTTGGACTTGACCGATGCGATTCGTTCCTTGGAACAGGTGGTAGAAGCGCATATCTACAGCACGGGAAATGAATGCAAGGATTTGCTCCTCTTGCTCGACCGGGAAGCTCCAACTGGAAGCCAACCACGCTTGGTAGCCCAAGAAGGCGAACAGACATTTTCCTTCTCGGCCGAAGAGGAGGCAAACACAACGCCGACTTATGTCGCTCATCCGGAGGAGTTCCTCTACGAACCGGGACCGGCCATTCTGAAAGCGGGAGCGTTTCGCTGTGTGGCAACCCGCTATGGACTCCACAAAATGCACCCGCACGCACATCTTTATACTTCTGCGAACTGGGTGCCGGAGTTTCCCGGTCGCTCCTTTCGGGTGGTCGATACTTTTACCTTCAACAAGGCCGAACTGCGACGGTTGCGCAACAACTTGACGCAGGTCAATCTGACGATTCGCAACTTTCCGGCTACGGTGGATGCCTTGCGCAAAAAATTGAAGCTGCGCGAAGGAGGAAATCAGTATCTCTTCGCTACAACGGGAGCCAGCGGAGAACATCTGCTGATTTTAGGCGAAAAAGTTTAATCCTTCAAAGTGTTGATATACAGAGAGTAACGTTCAAACAAAACCCTCCCCCGAAATTTTTTCTCAAAAAAAATACGTCCAGGCTGTAACTTTCCAGCAACCTATCCGTCTTCTATACAGAGAGCTCATTATGAATGACATCGATTTTCGCCGCGACCTACTGCCCTTGAAGGACAAAATCTACCGTGTAGGCCTTCGCATCACGCTTAATGCGCAAGAGGCGGAGGACTTGACACAAGATACCCTTCTCCGAGCCTGGGATAAACGCGAAGAACTCGTTCATGTGAGTAACTTGGAGGCCTATTGCATCACAGTCTGCCGAAATTTGGCACTCGACCGGATTGCAAAGAAGGAAAATGCCAATCTTTCGCTCGAAACGGAGGAGGTAGACGCCTTCGACAATGCCCGAACGCCAGAAGAGCAGATGGTACACGACGAACGATTGCAACGCGTGCACGAACTCTTCAACGCTTTACCCGAAAAGCTCCGCACTGCACTGCAACTTCGCGACATCGAGGGACATTCCTACCAGGAGGCGGCTCAAATGATGGGCGTCACGGAGGAAAACTTCAAGGTAACCCTGCACCGGGCACGCAAGGCTCTCAAAATACAATACGAAAACATCGAAAGTTATGGATTATAAATATATCGAACAGCTCCTTGAACGTTATTGGGACTGCGAAACTTCTCCCGAGGAGGAACGCATCCTTCAGACGTTCTTCAGTCAGCAGGATCTTCCTGCTCATCTGGTGCGCTACCGGGATTTGTTCGTATATGAACAGCAACAATCCCAACTCCATCTCGGAGAAGACTTTGACAAACGTTTGCTCGAAGCTGTAGCAGCCACGGAAAAACCGGAAACGCCACGTGTCGTGAAAGTCAAAAAACTGGGACTTGCTCACCGTTTCCGCCCGCTCTATAAAGCAGCTGCCGCTGTAGCTATTGTAACCCTGCTGGGTAATGCTGCACAACACTCTTTCCGCCAAGCTGACGGAAACGAGGGAGCTACATGGGACTACAATCAGTCGGCTTACCAGGATTCTTACGAAGATCCGCAGAAGGCCTACGAAATGAGCATGAAGGCGTTTGAAATGTTCAAACAAGGACAACAAACAGCCGCTATTGATTCTGCAAAACTCAAGGCTGTCGGCACGGTTAGTCAAAAAGGTAACTAAGGTATGAAACGTTTCTACTTCTTTTTGCTCTGCTCCTTACTGCTTTTGCCTGTCACCGCTCAAAATGAGCAGGACTTTGCTTCACGGTTTATGGAGCTTTATGCTAAGGGAACGACCATGCAGTGTAAGACGGTGAGTCCCAGCATGATGGAACGCATCTTAAACCTGCCCATGGTGGAAGAAAACAAACAGACGCAGGAAGTGCTTTCACAACTGAAGTCTATTCGGGTGATTGCACACCAAGATACCACGGAAACCGACAACCTTTATACGTGGGCTGTTGGACTGGCCAAACAAAACGTACACCGTTATCAACCTTATAAGGATAAAGGGGGACAACGCCTGTACATCCGCCGACACAAAGGCAAAATCGTTGAAATCGTTCTGCTCGCCCGCAACAAACGTTTCACCTTGGTGAACCTAACGGGTAACATGAGTCAGGAATTTCTCGAACAGATGGAAGCCATCTGACTTTCCTCCCGAAACAATCAATGACGCACAATACATCCCGAAACGCGGGATCTCCTTTTTAGTAAAACATCACGGGAGCACCCGTTGCTCTTGCACTCGCCGCTTTAGTAAAACATCTTTGCCGCTTTAGTAAAACACCGCTTTTTAAAACAATCATCTGATTCCCCCCCTGTCTTCCCATTCCATCCGATGCGTTGGGAGCAGATCTACTAAGGTTTCAGTTCTCTCTCAACGTCCAGTGGGACGACCTAGATAAAAAGGGAAGTAGCTTCAAACTGAAGTTGCTTCCCTTTTATCGGTCTCAATGGTTACTCACCAGGGGGCAATAGAAATCCACTCCATCTAACGGGCTAAAAGAGCCATACGCTTTCATCACACGGACGAGTCACCACTTCCCCACCCTCGCTACACAAAAAGGCTGGTTAAACAGCTTGCTTACCGTCTAACCAACCTTTAGCTTGATGGGATATTCTATAAAATACAGTTTAGGAACTTATGCGTTGAAAGTTTATTCATCAAACCAACGACTTTCAACAGAAACTCTTCAACCTTCAACTTATCAACAGATCATTAATAGGACGAGCCTTAGCTTAATATACTTCGAAATGAGAGTTCAAACAGCTCGTACACAGCTTCTCATCAGGTTTTACTACGCTTGCTTGATCGCTGCTACCACTTCCAGGTCAGCCGGCAACCAATCAACGCTGTCTAATTGGTCGCGCGTCAGCCACCGGGCAGCCTCATGTTCTAATAAGGTCGGCTCTCCCTTTAGCAGTCTACACCAATAGCAATGCATCGTCAAATGAAACTGAGGATAATCATACTCGACCGTTACCAACCGACTTTGCACCTCGACTTCGACTGCCAATTCTTCAAGGATTTCCCGACGTAAGGCTGCTTCAGGAGTTTCCCCCGCTTCAATTTTGCCACCGGGAAATTCCCACCCGTCTTTCCACTCACCGTAACCACGCTGAGTAGCCAGCACTTTATTTTCCTGCTTGATAAGAGCAGCCACGACTTCAATCTGTTTCATACCAAAATAAGTATACGAAAAAAGGCATCCGTTATTAAAACGAATGCCTTATGCGCGCTTCAGGATGGGCTTGAACCAACGACCCCCTGATTAACAGTCAGGTGCTCTAACCAACTGAGCTACTGAAGCAGATTGTGTGGAAGAAAACTTGCCACCATTTCTGAATTGCGGTGCAAAGGTAAAGGATATATTTGAAATAACACCTATCTTTGCAGAGAAATTTTGAAGAAAAAAATAAGATGGATAAAATTCTGGGTATTGGTAATGCCCTTGTAGATGTACTGGTACAAGTCGAAGACGAACTGATACTCAGTGAATTAAACTTACCAAAAGGTTCTATGCAGTTGATTGACACGAAGCGTTACTTGGAAATACAAAAACGTTTTGCTTCGCTCCATCAACAACGCACAACGGGCGGTTCTGCCTGCAATACAATCTTGGCGATTGCCCATTTAGGGGGCGAACCGGGATTGATTGGCAAAGTGGGAAAGGACGAACCGGCGGCCTTCTTCTCGGCCAACTGTCAGAAATATGGTATTGCGGCTCAACTGCTGGAGGACAGCCAACTGCCCACTGGAGTTGCCTCAACTATTATTACGGCAGACGGCCAACGAACCTTTGGAACTTACCTGGGAGCAGCCGCCACACTTCAAACTGCTGACATTCGCCCCGAATGGTTTGAGGGTTATTCCTATTTCTACATCGAAGGTTACCTGGTGCAGAATCACGACTTGATTCGTCATGCCGTAAAACTGGCACGCCAGGCCGGACTTCGCATTTGCATTGACCTGGCCAGCTTCAATATCGTACAAGACGACCGTGAATTCTTCGCCGAATTATTGCGCGAAGTTGATATCGTCTTTGCCAACGAACAAGAAGCTACGGCCTTTACGGGGAATAACGATGCCAAGGCCAACTTGCGCGTACTGGCCGACTTATGTGACATTGCTGTGGTCAAGATTGGTAAACACGGAGTTTGGGTACGCCGCGGAGAAGAGGAAATCCACTGCCCGGCACGCGAAGTACCCCACGTAGTTGACACGACGGCTGCGGGCGACTATTTCTCTGCAGGCTTTCTCTACGCGCTCTCTCAAGGTCGCGACCTGCTGACCTGTGCTGCTTTAGGGTCGGAACTGTCTGGCCACATTATCGAAGTGGTGGGCACCGCACTTAGCGAAACGACTTGGCAGAAAATCAAAGCTGCCTATTGTTAGGAAGCTTCAGACTCAGTCATGTCAACCCCACCCCAACGCAGCGTTTATTCTCTTCAACCCCCTTGACTATGCAAAAATTCTTTCCGCTCCTCTCCCTTCTTCTTTGCTTTCATACTGGGCAACCCTCGGTTGCTTGGGCTCAAAAGAAGAACCACAACTTCGAGGTGGCCAAACAGTTGGACATCTTCAACTCGTTGTACCGCGAAGCTGATCTCTATTATGTGGACACTCTGGATGCCAAAAAGAATATTGACAATGCGTTGCTCTACATGCTGGAGAAGCTCGACCCTTACACCGAATACTATGCGGAGGAGAACACAGAGCAGCTCAAGCAAATGACTACGGGTAAGTATGCCGGCATTGGCTCGGTTGTTGCTTACCGTGAGAAGGAAGACCGCTGCATCATCAATAAACCTTACGAAGGGATGCCTGCTGCCCAAGCAGGGCTCTTACCGGGCGATGTCATTGTGGGCATTGACGGTAAGGAAATCCCTCCTTGCGGAAAAAAAGACATTGCCTCGCGTAACGCTTATTCCGCAGACGTTTCTGCCAAGCTCCGTGGCGAACCCGGCACAACCTTCGAGCTGAAAGTGTTCCGTCCCGGAGCTGAACGCCACCATACGTTTAAAATCACCCGCCGCAAGATTGTTATGCCCAGTGTAACGGTGACGAAAATGGTTACCGACAGCATCGGCTACATTTGCCTCACCCAGTTTATCGAAGGAACCAGCAATGAGGTCAAACGCGCCATGGTCGAACTCAAACAGGCAGGTGCCCGCAACCTGATTCTCGACTTGCGCGACAATCCCGGTGGATTATTGGAGGAGGCTGTTAAGACGGTTAATCTCTTTATTCCCCGCAACCGGGAAGTGGTTAGCACCCGAGGCAAAGTCAAGGAGCTCAATCATACTTACAAAACAACCCTCGACCCACAAGACCCGGACATTCCACTCATTGTACTGACAAACGAAGGCAGTGCTTCGTCTGCAGAAATCACCAGTGGTGCCCTGCAAGACTACGACCGAGCTCTCATAATGGGACGACGCACCTATGGAAAAGGTTTGGTACAGCAGAGCCGCGAATTGCCGTACAACGCAGTGCTCAAATTGACCATTGGCAAATACTATATTCCCTCAGGACGCTGTGTGCAGGCCTATCAGTTCAAGGATGGCCGCCCTGTCCACCTGCCCGACTCTCTCTCGAAGGAGTTTCGCACAGCTGCGGGACGTATTGTGAAGGATGGGGGCGGTATTACTCCCGACATAGAGATTACAACGGACAGTCTCCCCAACTTGCTCGTTTATCTGGCCAACAGTGACCAACTCTTTGACTACTGCGTGCAGTATCGCAACCGCCACAACACCATTGCTTCACCGACGGAGTTTAAACTGACGGACAAGGAGTACGAAGAGTTTTGCAACTTTATGAAAGCAAACGGCTTTACCTACGATCGGCAAAGCCTCCGAGTACTGACAACCCTCCGACAAATAGCCCGCCTCGAAGGCTACGACACGGAAGCTGCCGCAGAACTCGATGCGTTGGAAAAGAAGTTGCAACATAACGAGACTTACGACTTCGAACGCTGGGAGAAAGAAATCCGAGAGGTAGTAGAAGGAGCCATCATCGAAAATTATTATTACGATGCAGGCTTGGACGAATACCGACTTAAAACCGACAAAGACGTACTTCGTGCCATACAAATGATGCGCAACCGCCAAGAGATGCACAAAATTCTCAGCGGAGAGCCAGAGGCTTAAAAACCAGTCCTTTTATACTTTTCCCCAACAATTCGGAAAAAGTATTTTCGGGAAAGCCTCCTCACCCGGCTTTTATTGCTACATTTGCGCGATTTACAGAAGGTATAACACAATATTTAATTCACAATTATCCGATGAACGTGATTACAAAAACCGTTTCGCTGCCTGATGGACGTACCATCAGCATCGAAACTGGCAAGTTGGCAAAGCAAGCTGACGGTGCTGTCATGCTTCGTATGAACAACACCATGTTGCTCGCCACTGTTTGTGCCGCTAAGACCGCACAGCCTGGCACGGACTTTATGCCCCTCCAGTGCGATTACAAAGAAAAATTCAGTGCCGCCGGCCGTTTCCCCGGTGGATTCACGAAGCGCGAAGGCCGTGCAGGCGATTACGAGATCCTAACGTCTCGTCTCGTTGACCGTGCTTTGCGTCCCCTCTTCCCTTCCGACTACCACTGCGAGGTATATGTAAACATCACGCTCTTCTCAGCTGACGGTGTAGATATGCCTGATGCATTGGCTGGTTTTGCTGCTTCAGCTGCTTTGGCTGCCAGTGACATTCCCTTCGAAGGTCCGATTTCTGAAGTACGCGTAGCTCGCATCAACGGTGAGTACGTAGTGAACCCCACCTTCAAGCAACTCGAAGAAGCTGACATGGACATCATGGTAGGTGCTACCGAAGAAAACATCATGATGGTGGAAGGCGAAATGGACGAAGTGCCTGAAAGCGCATTGCTCGAAGCCCTCAAGGTGGCTCACGAAGCGATCAAGCCCATGTGCCAACTCCAGAAGGAACTCTCTAAGGAACTGGGTACGGACGTAAAGCGTGAATATGATGACGAGGTAAACGACGAAGAGCTCCGTCAGCAGGTTAAGGATGAGTGCTACGCTCCTGCCTACGCTATTGCAGAAGCTGGTGACCACGATAAGCACCAGCGCGAAGAGGCCTTTACGAAGATTCGCGAGGACTTCAAGGAACGCTATGCTGCAGCTCACGCTGAACTCTCTGCCGATGAACTCGAAGAGAAGAATGCCCTCATCGACCGTTACTACCATGACGTAGAACGCGACGCTATGCGCCGTTGCATCCTCGATGAAGGCAAGCGTCTCGATGGTCGTGGCACGACGGACATCCGCCCCATCTGGTGCGAAGTTTCTCCCCTGCCTATGCCTCACGGATCTTCCATCTTCACCCGTGGTGAAACGCAGTCTCTCTCAACGGTTACCCTCGGTACGAAACTTGACGAAAAGATGGTAGACGATGTACTCGACAAGAGCTACATGCGCTTCCTTCTCCACTACAACTTCCCTCCCTTCTCTACAGGTGAGGCCAAGGCTCAACGTGGCGTAGGCCGTCGTGAGATTGGTCACGGTCACTTGGCATGGCGTGCCCTCAAGGGTCAGATTCCTGCAGAGTTCCCTTACACGGTTCGTGTGGTAAGCGACATTCTCGAATCTAACGGTTCTTCTTCTATGGCTACGGTATGTGCCGGTACGTTGGCTTTGATGGATGCTGGTGTGCCTATGAAGGCTCCCGTAAGTGGTATTGCTATGGGTCTGATCAAGAATCCGGGTGAAGAAAAGTATGCTGTATTGAGCGATATCCTCGGCGATGAGGACCACCTCGGCGATATGGACTTTAAGACCACAGGTACCGCAAAGGGTCTGACGGCTACGCAGATGGATATCAAGTGCGACGGTCTCTCTTACGAAATCCTGGAGAAGGCTCTTGCACAGGCTAAGCAGGCTCGCGAACACATCCTCGGCAAGATGCTCGAGACGATGGCTGAGCCCCGCGCCGAACTCAAACCGCACGTTCCCCGCATCGAAGCCCTTCAGATTCCGAAGGAATTCATTGGTGCTGTCATTGGCCCGGGCGGTAAGATTATCCAGAGCATGCAGGAAGAAACGGGTACGACCATCACCATCGAGGAAGAAGACGGTGTAGGTAAGATCCAGGTATCAGGTCCGAACAAGGAAAGCATCGAAGCTGCATTGGCTAAGATTCGCGCTATCGTGGCTATTCCTGAAGTAGGTGAAGTTTACGATGCCAAGGTCATCAGCATTATGCCTTACGGTTGCTTCGTAGAGTTCATGCCGGGTAAGGAAGGCTTGCTCCACATCTCTGAAATCACGTGGAAGCGTCTCGAAACGATGGAAGAGTCTGGTCTGAATGAAGGCGACCACGTTCAAGTGAAGTTGCTCGAAATCGACGAGAAGACGGGTAAGTTCCGCCTCTCTCACCGTGTCCTCGAAGAGAAGCCGGAAGGTTGGGAAGACCGTCCTGCACGTCGTCCCCGCCGCGAAGGAGCACAAGGTGGTGAAGGCCGCCCCGCACGCCGTCCCCGCCGTGACTAAAACACGACATAGATAACTATAGATATTCAATACTCCGGGTAAGCATTCGTTAGAAGTGCTTACCCGGAGTTTTTTTTGTATTTGATAAACTATACAACCCTTTATACAAGAAACCCCAAAAAAGAATCCACCCGTGCAACCTTATATAAGCAGGTTTTGAAACGGTAGCCTTCTTAGACTACCATAAACCAAGGAAAAATCATAACGAGACTACCTAACACGCAATAGAATCACTCCCTGTATAGTATAAGGGTGTCTCGTTAGAGCTTATTATCAACGCCACATCCTCTAGGATTAGGATAAAACAAACGATCGCGACATACACAACCCCAGTGGAAGGGAGTAGCATATATCGCGACCGTGCTATGTTATTAAGAGCATCCACTCTTCAGTGGATGTAAAAATGAATAGAAGTTTAAGCGTTTCCTTTTAAGGCATCTGCTTAACCAAGTAAATTTGCGTGGGAAGGTGGTCAGAATAACCATTAAGCCAAACACCACCAGCATGGGTGCGGAGAGGATTACCTTTATAACGACCTTCCTGCTGGAAGAGGTAGTCACGCATAAAGATGGCATGCTGATAGAACTTGAGAGAAGTGCGGTCCTTGCCAACAAGGTTGCCACTTACAACAATCTGATCGAAAAGGTTCCACTGACCGTTATAAAGCAAGGTGCCTTGACCTACCTTATAAAGCGTGTTATACCACGGATTGTAGAAGTCTGTATCCTTCTTTACCTTCTTGATTTCACTTACACAACCAAGTTGTTCGGTCATACTCTTGTTGGCAGGGTCGTCATTCATATCGCCCATCACAACAACCTTAGCCTGAGGGTCTTGCTTCATCAAAGCATCAACCAGTTTACGTACTTGGAAACCGGCACGCTGACGGATTTCGTCACCAGCACCACGCGAAGGCCAGTGGTTGACAATAAAATACATCTTCTCACCTGCTAAACGACCTTCCATTACGAGGAAGCCACGCGTGATATGCGTGGTGTCGCCCTGCAAATAATCGTAGGCACGCACTTTGCCTTGTTCATCAGTATAGAAACCTACCAAGGGATCATCGACCTTACCAGAAGGGCTATAATAATAGGGCACGTGCATGCTGCCCTCTAACTGGAACAAGCGGGGATTGTAAAGGAAGGCGCACTCGATGCCTCGGCGATCGGGACCGGGATAGTCAACGTACTTGTAACCACGCTTTGCTAAAGCAGGCTGACGAAGCAGATCTTCGAGTGCATGGTGATTCTCTACTTCAGAAAGACCAATTACCGATGCACCCATCGGAAGCTTGTCTGTACAAAGTTCTGCCAACACGCGCGACATATTTTTGAGCTTTGCCTCATACTTCATGCGGTTCCACTTGTTCTTTCCTTCGGGAAGGTATTCGTAGTCATTTTTACCGGCATCGTGGAGGGTGTCAAAAAGATTCTCCACATTGTAAAATGCCACTCCGTAGAGTGCATAGCGTTTAGCCTGTTGTTCGACCTTTCCAGCTACTGTAAACGAGCTGAATGTAAAGCATGCCGCCAAGAAAAGCGACAAAGAGAAAAGAGCTTTCTTCATAGGGGTATTTTTAACTTGGGCACAAAATTCAAAAAAAAATCCGAGATTCCCCACTGCAGTTATCAACATTCACGCTTTTGTAAGAAGGACAGGGAAGGAAAATTCGTACATTTGCAACGAAAACTAACAAAGAGGCTTGGCCAACAGGAAAATAAGGAGTTGAGGAAGGAGTATGCTGCAACAGGCAAAATCCACGTTTCGACCCCTCTTTTTTTGGCTCAGTCCGTAACCATTCATCCATTCAATATGACAAAAGGTGTAACACTAACAGCGGCCGCCTTGCTGATCGCATCGAGCGCTTGGGCACAAGCTCCCGCTGACACCCTCGCGCTCTTCGACAACGCCGACTTTACCTTTACGGAGTCGCAGCTTGACGAAGACAATGATGCCTCTCAGACGGTATCAAGCATTACGGGGGCAAAGAATGACCCTTACAACTCGGAAGTGGGCTACTTGTTCAGCCCGATGCGTTTCAGGGTCAGAGCCTATGACAACATGTACAACAACTACTACATGAACGGCTTGCAGCTGAATGACTTGGAATTGGGTCGCTTTGGCTACAGCATGGTAGGCGGTATGAATGATGCCGTACGCAACAAGGAGGGTGTGTCGGCTTACGACTACAACCGCTTCGGCATTGCGGGTATCGGTGGTGCTACAAGCGTCAACACACGCGCCAGCCAATTTGCCCAGGGCAATAAGCTAACCCTCTCGGGTACGAACCGCAACTATGTAGCGCGCGGCATGTTTACCCACGCAACGGGACTGCTTCCTTCTGGCTGGGCTTTTGCCGGACTGGTAGGTTACCGATGGGCTAAGGAAGGTGTCATCGAAGGTACTTTCTATAACTCTCTCTCCTACTTCCTTTCTGCCGAGAAGCGTTTCGGTGACAACCACTCTCTTTCACTCGTTACTTTCGGTTCACCTACAGAACGTGCACAACAGGGTGCTTCGACGGAAGAAGCTTACTGGCTGGCTAACTCGCACTACTATAACCCAAACTGGGGTTACCAGGCTGGCGAAAAGCGCAATGCCCGCGTTGTCAATGACTTCGAACCGACTGCCATCCTGACTTGGGACTGGAAAATCAAGGACGAACTGAAGCTGACAACAGCTGCCGGTTTCAAATATTCTATGTATAGTTCAACGGCCCTTGGTTGGAGTGGCGATGCCTACGACCCGCGTCCGGACTACTACAAAAATATGCCGAGCTCCATCTTTGACGTATGGAATCCGGACAAGAACAATCCGGAATACTTGAAGGAGCACCCTTATCTGCTCGACCAGTACAATGACCTCAAAGATTACTGGATGTCATCGAAGGCTAACCGCCAGCTGAACTGGGACCGCATGTATTTTGTAAACCGTCAGAGTGAGAAAGATGGAGGCGAAACTCTCTACTACCAGGAACGCCGCCACAACGACCAAATGGTCTTTGCACTCAATACGGCATTGAATCATGAGGTAAACAAGGAGCAGAAATACACGCTCGGTTTCTCCTACAACCGCACCAAGGGTATGCACTACAAGACCATGGCAGACCTTCTGGGTGGAACACGCTATACAGACGTTGACAAGTTTGCAGCCAATGACTACGGCCCCAATAGCCAAGAAGCACAAAACGACCTGCGCCATCCGAACCGTCGCATTGGTATCGATGACAAGTTTGGCTACAACTACAACATCTACATCAACAAGGCTCGCCTCTATGGTCTCTATGAGATCAATCAGGGAAAATTCAACTACCGCCTCAGTGCTTATGCTGAAGGTACGACGATTGAACGCGACGGTCTGATGCAGAATGGTCGTGCACCTGAGAACTCTTATGGTAAGAGCGGACAGGCTCGTTTCCTCGGTGGTGGCGGCCGTTTCGGCTTGACTTACCGCCCGAACGGTTCACACATTCTGAGCGTGAACTTCGGTGCCCAGAGTGATGCTCCGCTGGCTCGCAACAGCTTCGTAGCTCCCCGTATGCAAAACAACTTTGTTAAGAACCTGAGCAACGAGCAAAACTTCAATGCGGAGGCTTCTTACCAGTTCCGTTTCGGAAACTTCTCGGGTAAGGTAACGGGATACTACTCTCGCTTTAACAACGGCGTAGAGCAAACCGCCTTCTACAACGACCAGGAAGGTCGCTTTACTTACCTCACGATGAGTGGCATCGACCGCGAACACTATGGTTTAGAAGCTGCCTTCAAGTATAACGTCACTTCAAACTTCGCGATCAACCTCACGGGTACTTACAGCGAAGCACAATATGTGAACAACCCGATGGCTGAAGTGAACTATGAGGGTATGAACTCACAAACGATTGAGCAACTCAATGTTTGGAAGAACCCTGTAACGGGTGAAGCAATGCCCTTGCGCGTGTTGGCAAAGGGCATGCGTCTGAACGGTACGCCGCTCGCCGCTGTTGCCTTAGGCTTGGAGTACAACGTCAAGGGTTGGTTCTTCGAGGCAAACCTCAATTACTACGACCGCGTTTACGTAGACTTCTCTGAATATCGCCGTTTGGGCAATATCGCCAAGAACTACGTTTCTACTTCAGAAACTGAGTTGAAATATGACGTAACGCCAGGTGAATTGAAACAGAATGGTGGTGTACTCTTCGATAAACAGGGTAACGTAGTCAAGACTTATGCTGCCAAGCAGGAGAAGTTTGACGGTGGTTTCATGCTCGATGCCTCCATCGGTAAATACATCCGCTTGAAGAAGGGTAAGAGTTTGAGCATCAACCTCTCAGCTCAGAATATCACCAACAACCGCAACCTGCGTACAGGTGGTTACGAGCAAAACCGTGACGACCTCTACCAAACGGGTGTGGCACGCGCTTACCGTTTCTCAAAGAACTCGAAGTACTACTATGCGAATGCGTTTAACGCCTTCCTCAACATCGGATTCAAGTTCTAACATTGTTTCTTCCAACGGCTTCTCGTCTGCCTCGTTGCAGACAGAAGCATAGCTACACAGATTATGAACAAAACATTGAAACTCCTCCTGGCTGGCTTCGCGCTTTTTAGCTTGACTGCCTGTATGGATGATTACGATGAGCCCAATACGGACAACTACCTCATCACCAGCCCTACAAGCATCGGCGAGACCAACTACTCCATTGCGCAGCTGAAGCAGGAAAAGAAGTCCCTCTTTACGCAAACCAATGCGTTTGAGGAAGTCAAAGAAGACCGCATCCTGGAAGGTGTTGTCGTAGCAAATGACTGCGGCGGCAATCTCTACCAAACATTGCTCATTCGTCATATTGACACGAATAAGGCTGAAAGCGACCCCTTGCGCGACCAGGCCATCGTACTGGCTATCAAGCACACTTGGTTGACCCCGCACTTTGAGGTTGGTCAGCGCATCAAGGTTAACTTGAAGGGTCTCTATATTGGTGTTTATTCCAAGTTGCCGAAAATTGGTCAGCCTTACTTTACGAGTAGTGGTAACTTGCGTCTCGGCCCGGTGTTGTTGCAGCTTTGCCGCACGAACGTAGAACTGGTCGGTAAGCCTAATCCAGACTGTGCTGAATGCGTCCCTGTAAAGTGCGATCCGAGCTGGCTTCGCGACTCCAATAACAAGAATCCGCTGAACTATCCGCAACTCGTTACGCTCACGGGCGAACTGAAGGAAGCTGATGGTGAAGCAATCTTTGCTCCGGAGGATTTGCAAGACCAAGGTTACGGCGTCGACCGTACGCTGACCAACTCGGAGAACAACACAAAGGTAACACTCCGCACCTCTACACAAAACAACATTGCCTATACCGTTATGCCGCAGGGTGAACACCAATTCACCGGTCTGCTCAGCATCTACAACAACTGGCAACTTCAACTCCGCTCGGTAGACGACATCCAACCCGTAGCAAACAACCACTAATAATCAAGCACATACAATAACGACAATATGAAAAAGATTGCTCTCTCTCTCGCAACTTTGGCAGTTTGCTCGCTGAGCTTCACTGCCTGCGAAGATGTTCCCGCTCCTTACGAAATAAATGGCGAAGGCGGTACTACGACTGGCAGCACAATTATCAACGAAAGTTTCTCCCAGTCACTGGGTGGCTTCACTGCACTCAACACGGTGGGTGATATTCCTTGGGTTTGCAGCCATAGCTGTGCCCAGATTACTTCCTATGTTGACACCGACGGCGATGGTCAGAAAGAAAACCTCGCCGCTGAAAGCTGGCTCATCTCTCCCAAGATGAACTTCACCTCGGTCGACAGCGCCTACGTTTCCTTCGAATACATTCTGCGCTACGCCAATGCAAACGAAGTAAAAGACAACTACCAGGTACTCGTCAGCAAGGATTACACGGGTATTCCGACCAATGCCTCTTGGACGGCACTCTCCTTCAATGCCACACAAGGTTCTGATTGGGACACTTGGTATGAATCAGGTAAGCTTCAGATTCCTGCCGAATTCATGAAGCAACCTAACGTAACGTTGGCACTCCGTTACAAGGCTGATAAGAAAGCTGCTACTTGGGAAGTCAAGAATCTCATCGTGAAGCAAGGAAAGAGTGACGATTCTACTAATGTTCCCGCAGGCGGGAATATAATAGCAAACAGTGGCTTCGAAACTTGGACAAACAACTTGCCCGAGGGCTGGAAATCTACGACTACTGCCAGCTCAGCTGAGCTCGCTCAGAGTACTGACGCTCATACGGGCAGCTATTCTCTATTGGTAAAATGCAATGAGAGCCAAAACAAGCGTCTCGGTTCGAAAGAATACACCTTGAAGGCTGGTAGCTATAAGATGTCTCTCTTCGTCAAGGGTGAAGGTCAGGTTCGTCCTGGTTATACGCTCATCGGAGAGGATGGCAAAATTCCGAGCCAGAACGGTTACATGTATGGTGATTACACGGCAACTACTGCCAACGAATGGACAGAAGTTACCTACAGCTTCAAGCTCGATGCTCAGACGAAGGTGAACTTCGTGATGATGAACCCGAAATCTTCTGATCACGCTAAGGCTTCAGACAAACTCGTCGACGACTTCACTGTAACAACGGCTGATGGTGGTCTCGTAGAAGAAGGTGGTACTACGCCCGAACCCGAAAAGCCACAGGTAGGCGGTGACATCCTCAACGAAACCTTCGCCAACGGCCAGGGTAAGTTTACAATCGAGGACAAGCTGCTCCCCGCTGGTGCCAGCTACATTTGGAAAGCTGATACACAATATGGCTACATGAAGGCTTCTGCGTTCATCAATGGCGAATCTTTGGAGAGCGAAAGCTGGTTGATTTCTCCCGTAGTCGACCTTGCTGCTTCTGCCAACCCCACGCTGTCTTTTGATCACGTAGCCAACAAGGGTGAAATAGATAAGATGGCTGAGCAGAACATGCTCTACATCAAAGCCGAAGGTGGTGAATGGACGAAAATGGACATCACAACCTACTCTCCGGGTAATGACTGGAAGGCTTGGACGACCAGCGTACAAAGCCTTGCAGCTTACAAGGGCAAGAAGATTCAGTTTGCCTTTGTATACAAGACTCCCAAGGGTTCTTCAGGTACCTGGGAAGTGAAGAATGTGGTTGTAAAGTAACCATTGACCATTCGAACTAACTATTCATCTCTCTTATACCGTCACCAAAGATTTTGCCGTGTGCAAGAACTTTGGTGACGGTTTCACGCTTCTATGAACGCATTGAAATATATTCTCTTAGGCCTCACCCTCGCAGGCTTGCTCCACTCCTGCGGTGACGACAACGAAGGTATTCACTTTGGTGACGAAGGTGCAGGCAATACGGGTACTGTCACTCCCTCCACAAACATCACTTCGCGCATGGAAACTCCCGAAGTATTGAAAGACGGCAGTACACAACTCATCGCACACTTCTCCAACGAGTCAAATGACCGCGAGGTCATGACCTACAGCTTGGAGTACGACAAAGAACAACTCCATTCCCGCTGGGTAGCCTTCCGCTTTGACGGCGATACCCGCGCCCGCAACGTGTCCCGTTCAGACGACGCCTTTGCCGACGATCCCAAACTCCCCAATAGCCTCAAAATTGGCAGCAGAAGTTTCGGAGGTGGATATGATCGTGGTCACCTCTGTGCCTCAGCAGACCGCCTCTATTCAGGCGTAGGAAACCGCAATACCTTTTACATGACCAACATGTCTCCCCAGAAGAGCTCCTTCAACCAAGGTTACTGGGTAACACTTGAAGGAAAGGTGCAGAAGCTCGGACGCGATAAGAACTTCTCCGATACGCTCTATGTAGTAAAAGGCGGTACCATCCGTAATAACCAAATCATCAAACGTCTCAGTCGGCCTAATGGTACGAAGACCGTCGTACCCAAGTATTATTTCATGGCTTTGCTGAAAATAAAGAACGGCGTGTATTCTTCCATTGCATTCTGGATGGAACATAAAGAGTATGGTTATAATTACGGTTCACCCGCTCCCCTTTCCGTCATCAAAAAACACGCTATTTCGGTCAACGACCTGGAAGCCAAGACCGGCATCAACTTCTTCCCCAACCTACCTAACGACAGAGAAGAAGACATTGAAGACCAATTTGTACCGGGTAATTGGGGCTTCTAAAGCCTTCGCACACATTTTTTCAAAATGTGCAGAAAGTCCCTATATTTTTCGGAGAATGTTTGTCCGTATTGGGAATAAGCATTACTTTTGCAGCCGTAAATAAGCTAATAATCATATTACACTAATACATTTAATTAAGAAACTATGTCTGATATTGAAGCAAAAGTAAAAGCTATCATCGTTGACAAGCTGAGTGTTGATGAAGCAGAAGTAAAGAACGAAGCAAGCTTCGCTAATGACCTTGGTGCTGACTCTCTCGACACGGTAGAGCTCATCATGGAGTTCGAGAAGGAATTTGGTATCACCATTCCCGATGACAAGTCTGAGAAGATTGCTACCGTAGGTGACGCTATCGCTTACATCGAAGAAAACGTCAAGTAATTTAAGCTTGTTCTACGAGAAACATTGACATCCTAACGTTTAACGTTCTGCGTCTACGTAGCTACTCCTTTAGGGAGAAGTCAAGACGCTGTACGTTAAACGTTAAGTTGTTTTCGGGGGTTCGATGGAATTCCCATTCCTTTTGTTTTACCGGCCATGCGCTGAACCACTCCACGGGCCAACTATTTCACACAGACTTTAGAAGATCAGTAAGTACATTATTTTGAAATCAAGGCGTACTGATCTGCTAAACGTGAAATATGCCACGCCTACGAACGGAGCGTATGCCATCCAAATCAATTTATCTCTCTATGGAACTCAAAAGAGTAGTTGTTACGGGTCTGGGTGCCCTCACTCCTGTAGGTAATACGGTTCCCGAAACTTGGGAAAATATCAAGAACGGTGTCAGCGGTGCTGGCCCTATCACCCACTTCGATGCTTCCAAGTTCAAGACTCAATTTGCTTGCGAAGTAAAGAACTTCAAGGTAACTGACTTCATTGATCGTAAGGAAGCTCGCAAGATGGACCTTTACGAACAGTACGCACTTGTTGCGGCTATGGAAGCTATCAAGGACTGCGGTTGGGACCTCGAAAAGGTGAACAAGAACCGCATCGGTGTTATCCTCGGTGTTGGTATCGGCGGTATCCACACGTTCGAAGAAGAAGCAGGTAACTACGCTGTCAACAAGGAAAATGGTCCGAAGTTCAATCCTTTCTTCATCCCGAAGATGATTGCCGACATCGCTTCTGGACAGATTTCTATCCAGTACGGTTTCCACGGTCCTAACTACACGACCACATCTGCCTGCGCATCTTCTACCAATGCCTTTGCTGATGCTTTCAACTTGATTCGTTTGGGCAAAGCTGATGCCATCGTAACGGGTGGTGCTGAGGCTGCTATCTGGCCCTGCGGTGTAGGTGGTTTCAACGCTATGCACGCCCTCTCAACCCGCAATGACGATCCCGAACACGCTTCTCGTCCGTTTAGTGCCAGCCGCGACGGCTTCATCATGGGTGAAGGTGCCGGTATCCTCATCCTCGAGGAGTTGGAGCATGCAAAGGCACGTGGAGCTAAGATTTACTGCGAGGTTGCAGGTGTGGGTATGTCAGCCGATGCACACCACATCACAGCTTCTCACCCCGAAGGTCTCGGTGCAAACCTCGTAATGAGTGCAGCTTTGGAAGATGCTGAAATGAAGCCCGAAGATATTGACTATATCAACGTTCACGGTACGTCTACTCCCGTAGGTGACGTTTCTGAAGTTAAGGCCATCACGAAGCTCTTCGGCGAACATGCATACAAGTTGAACATCAGCTCAACCAAGTCTATGACGGGTCACCTCTTAGGTGCTGCGGGTGCGGTTGAAGCATTGCTCTGCTGCTTGGCTGTTCAGAACGACATCGTTCCGCCCACCATCAACCACGAGGACGATGACCGCGACGAGAACATTGACTACAACCTCAACTTCACCTTCAACAAGGCTCAAGAGCGCCCCATCCGCGCTGCGCTCAGCAACACGTTTGGCTTTGGTGGCCACAATGCTTGCTGCATCTTGAAGAAGTATAACGACTAACATTTCCCAGCAGCCCCTTTCTCTGCGCTCCTGTAGCCTTGTTCTCAGGAGATATTACGCATAGAAAGGGGCTGCTTTCTGAAATTCCTATGATATCGAACTTACTGGACCGCATGAAGCTCCCGTTTCGCAAAAACAAGGAGTTTCTATCGGCACTCTATGACATCTTAGGCTTCTATCCACACGACATTGAAATTTACCGCATTGCCTTCTCGCACAAGTCGCTTGCTTACAAACGCGAAGCGGCTAATACGAAGGACCGACGCGGAAAGGATCGGAAGCCACGAAGCGAAAATACATCCAAGCCTCTCAACAACGAACGATTGGAATACCTGGGCGACGCGGTACTGGAGACCGTAGTCAGCGACATTCTGTTCCGCCACTATCCGAACAAACGCGAAGGTTTCCTCACGGCTACCCGCTCAAAGATTGTACAACGCGAAGCACTCAACCGCTTGGCAAACGAAATGGGACTGGAAAGACTCATTCAGGCAGCGCAAGGCACCCGCATGGATCATACGAACATCGGCGGAAATGCTTTTGAAGCATTGATGGGAGCTATCTATCTTGACCGAGGCTTCCGCCACTGCCACTGGTTCATCGCCAACCGCGTTGTCGGTCACTTTGTCGACCTCGACTCAGTTGCTCAAAAGGAGGTTAACTTCAAGAGTAAATTGCTCGAATGGAGTCAAAAGAACCGCGTACACATTTCCTTCAAAGACTTTGCCAACGAAGGCGACACCAAGGGATTTGAATCAACCGTCAACATCGAAGGTATTGTGGTAGGACGAGGTGCAGGCCGCTCTAAGAAGGAAAGCCAGCAAGAGGCTTCCAAGGAGGCCCTGACACGTATGCGCCGCGATGCCAAACTCTACGACAGCCTCTTCCGTGCCAAAGAGAAGCGCACGGCTATGGAAGCAGAGGAATCTTTCGCACTGCCCAAGATAGACGAAATCGAGGACCATCTGCAAAAGGGTAAAAAGGGTGGGAAAGGAAATGCCCAATCACCTGTTTTGGAAGAAAAGAACCAAAAGGGAAAGGCGACCCCTTCACCCCAATCTTTATCTGACGCAGCATACGATACGGCTTATGATGCAGAGGCTACTTATGAGGTTATCGACCAACCTGTTGATGAACCTGTACGTACTGCAGAAGACTACGAAGCCATCGGACTGCCCGCACCTCCTTCTGAAAATGACTTGGAGGTAGAAGAAGTAAAGCCCACAAAGCGTAAAAGCCACACACCGCGTACCGTCAATGACGCAGTGAAGGGATTTAAGCGCAATGAGCGTACGGAACGCCCCGAGGAAGTCAAGGCGGCGCAACAAGCTGAACGCATGGCGGCGAAGGCTAACAAGAAGAAGGAAAAAGCCAAAAATACGCCTGCAACTCAACCCACTGACGCTGAAAAGGCACAGCCCAAACCTGAAAAGACGGCCTCAGCCCCCAAGGAAGAGGCTCAAACGAAGGTTACTGAGACGAAAACTCAAGCTGAGACTTCGCCTTTGAAGCAAACTGAAACGATTTCAACGACTTCACAGGAGCAAGCGGAAAAGACTGCCGAAAAGCAAACGGATGTCCAACCTACAGGAAGAACCTTGGAGAGGGCAGAAGAAACAAGTGCAGAAGCAGTAGCTACCGCCGCACCTATAGAAACGGAAACTTTGGCTACGACGGCTTTGGAAGTGGAACCTACAGAAACAGCCCACACGGTGGAAGTCACGGAAACAATGGAAACTACTGAAGTCACCGAACAGGCGGAAACGGTAGAAACCGCCCAGACGGCAGACGTCATGGAAGAAGTTGATTTCACCGAAGCTCAACCCGTAGCAGACCTCCAGCAAGTTGTTTCGTTGGACACCGTCGAAGTACTGCCTCAACCTGAAACTCTGGCTGAAAATCTTACTGAAACAGACTGTTCCATTCCTGCCGAAAGTGTGGAAAATACAGCCATCGGTCAAGCCGAAGAAGCGGTGGAAGAAACGGTTGCTGAAACGGCTATCGAACCAACGAATACGATTGAACAGACCGGCACGAAGCAAGCCGTAGTGGCAGAAGCGATCGTTATCGAAAGCGTTTCAGAAGAAGTTATCTCCACAGAAGCGGCCATTCAACAAGAAGCGAAGCCCCTTCAAGAAGAGATAACGGACGACTTTATCATCACGGTCGACATACAAGATGCCCAACCTGAAACGGCTTCTCAGTCAACTACCGAAGGTGAAAACCATAAAGTGTCCAAACGTTCCAAACGTAAAGCGACTCCTACTCCTGCAACAAAAACGGAAGAGCTTACAGAGGTTGCCACCGCTGAACAGCCCAACGAACCGGAAGCTGTCTCCGACTTCACGGAAGTAGCCCTGGAAACAGACGAACAGAAGGACCATACGGAACCGATGCCCGCCGCTTTGAGCGAAACGGAACCGCGTCCCATGTTGCGCCATCTTTCGATGGATGACTTTGTCTTTGGTATGGAGCAACCGGAACAACCCGTACTCGATGACTTGAATGAGGAGGAAGACAAGCCGGTTCGCAAGTCACGCTCTTCGCAACGCAGAAAAAAGCGGAAACCTGCGCAGGCATCCAATCCCACAACTGAAGTACAAAACCAGGCTAACGCTCCCCAACAAACACTTCAGACCGAATGGGACGAAGCAATGCCAACGGTAACTACGGACGATGCGCCAACTGACGAATCGGCTCCCAACAAAAAGCCGCGTCGTAAACGCCGCCGTCGCCCGAACAAGAAGAAAGAGGAATAACCTCTTCTAAAAGGAGAATGTGTTCGGTGAAAACACATTCTCCTTCTTTTTATAAGGAAACAACCACATTCCCCCTTGGCTCACTCCAAACAAAGAATCAGCGCAATACGGACACCCGTCGGAGGCAGACTCCCAACCTATAAGCCAAAGATTCTTGTTGAAAATTCGTACTTTTGCGAGCTCATGTAATTAATCCCACTCCTAATCACCCCGGCTATGACCGTAGAAATAAAGAAAGTAAGCACTCCGTCTGAGTTAAAGCGCTTCATTCGCTTCAACTATGAATTCTATAAGAACAATCCCTACTCTGTTCCCGACCTCTACGATGACATGTTGAATACCTTCTCACCTGAGAAGAACGCAGCCTTCGACTTCTGTGAGGCAGACTATTTCCTGGCTTACAAGGATGGGGAAATGGTCGGACGCGTAGCCGCCATTATCAACCACCACGCAAACAAGCAATGGAACAAGCAGACCGTTCGCTTCGGATGGATTGACTTTATTGATGACCCCGAAGTCAGTCGTGCACTCATCGACGCGGTGAAGGCCTGGGGTAAAGAACGGGGTATGACGACCATCGAGGGACCGCTCGGCTTTACAGACTTGGACGCAGAGGGTATGCTCATTGAGGGCTTCGACCAGCTTTCGACCATGGCAACCATCTACAACTATCCCTACTACCCCAAGCACATTGAGGCTCTCGGACTCGAGCCCAGTGCAGACTGGGTCGAAATGAAGGTGTACATTCCCAAGGAGATTCCCGAAAAGCACAAGCGCATTTCAGACATCATCTCTCGCAAATACAACCTCCACACACGCAAACTGACTGACAAGAAAGAGATCCTTCGTTCGGGGGTGGCGCACGACATCTTCCGCCTCATCAACGATGCTTACGAGCCGCTGTTTAACTTCTCACGCATGACGGAGAAGCAAATCGACCAATACGTCAACATGTACCTGCCCGTACTCGACCTCCGCATGGTCAGCATCGTTGAAAACGAACAGGGCGAAATCGTGGCGGTTGGCATCTCAATGCCTTCTTTGTCAGAAGCCTTGCAGAAGGCCAAAGGCAAGCTCCTGCCGCTTGGCTGGTTCCACTTGCTGAAAGCTTTGAAATGGAAACGCCCCAAGGTGTTAGACCTCCTCTTGGTCGGTGTTCGTCCCGACTACCAGGGCAAAGGTGTCAATGCCCTGCTCTTTACCGAGCTCATTCCCGTTTACCAACAACTGGGCTTCGAATATGCAGAGACCAACCCCGAACTGGAAATGAACGAAAAGGTACAAAACCAATGGCAGTACTTCAAGACGGAGCAACACAAGCGCCGCCGCTGCTTCAAGGGAGATATTTAAGGCAGATTCTATCAATAATCAGTTCTAGAAGTGGAAGGTATAAGGATTTATGCGGATAGCATTGCCTGATGGATACCTTCAAACACGAGCTACAAGACTTTTCTGTTTACCCCAATGGGCAAACGGCTTACGAGCACACATATCAGACCCGACAATGTGGCTACGTGACCTGTGAGGACAAATTGTATATCCGACAATGTGGCCGCGTAACCTACAAGTACACATTGTATACCCGACAATGTGGCCGCGTAACCTACGAGTACACATTGTACACCCAACAATGTGGCCGCGTAACCTACGAGTACACATTGTATACCCGAAAATGTGGCCGCGTAACCTACGAGTACACATTGTACAACCAACAATGTGGCCGCATAACCTACGAGAACACATTGCACAACCCTACGATGTTTCCCCCTATACGGTTCGAACACAGGAACTAGCACGCTCGGTTATTCCTTCACCACATAGGCATCTTGTCTAAGTTACTACTGCCCCAACTCCACGACAAACTGGTTTGCCCTTCATGGGCCTTACTGCTAGTCCACTTCCCCACCCCATTCATTCTCCAACCTAACGCTTTATCCGCCCTCCGAAAGGAGTTCAACCGCTAACCACCCCTCCTATGTCAGAAGAAATCAACGCTAACAATCCTTCAGAAGTCATTTACGACGAAAGCAAGATACGCCACCTCGAAGATACGGAACACATCCGTACCCGTCCGGGTATGTACATCGGACGCTTAGGTGACGGTTCGCATGCTGAAGACGGTATCTACGTCCTACTCAAAGAAAGTATTGACAACAGCATTGACGAATTCAACGAAGGTTTTGGCAAGCGCATTGAGGTCAATATCTACGATAACCTTACGGCTGAAGTCCGCGACTACGGTCGTGGCATTCCTCTCGGAGCCCTGATTGATGCGGTATCGCGCCTCAATACGGGTGGTAAATACGACACAGCCGTCTTTACAGCCTCGGTCGGTATGAATGGTGTCGGTCTGAAGGCGGTCAATGCCTTATCCAGCCGATTTATTGCCCGAAGCGTGCGCGACGGACAAATGCGCGAGGCTATCTTCGAACGCGGTGTACTGATCAGCGACGAATCTGGACAGACGGAGGAAGAAAACGGTACGTACATCTTCTTTGAACCTGACAAGACTCTCTTCCAGAACTATCGTTTCCACGGTGAATACGTGGAGAATATGTTGCGTAATTACACCTATTTGAATACGGGACTGGCCATCTTCTACAACGACCGCCGCATTCTTAGCCGCAACGGCCTGGAGGACTTGCTCAACGACAACATGACGGCTCCGGGACTTTACCCCGTCATCCACCTCACGGGACAGGGCATCGACATTGCCTTTACCCATACCTCGCAATACGGCGAGGAGTATTACTCCTTTGTCAACGGTCAGCATACCACGCAGGGCGGTACGCACCAAAGTGCCTTCAAGGAACACATTGCCCGTACGATTAAGGAATACTTCGGTAAGAACTACGACGTACAGGACGTGCGCAACGGCTTGGTTGCTGCCATTGCCATCCGCGTGATTGAACCTCTGTTTGAAAGCCAGACTAAAATCAAGTTAGGCTCGCTCACCATGGCTCCCGACAAGGATTCAAACGGTAATTCCTTCCCCCTCTCAGGGGTCAGCGTCAACAAGTTTGTAGCCGACTTTATCAAGGAGAATGTGGACAACTACCTCCACATGCACACCGATGTTGCAGACGTAATCAAGCAGAAGATTGAGGAAAGTGAGAAGGAACGCAAGGCTATTGCGGGGGTTACCAAACTGGCACGCGAACGCGCCAAAAAGGCCAACCTTCACAATCGAAAGCTACGCGACTGCCGCATTCACTTAAACGACCCAGCACCCAAAAGCAAGAAGAAGGACGAAGACGACAACGACCCACGCCAGGATTCATCCATCTTCATCACCGAGGGTGACTCGGCTAGCGGCTCAATTACCAAAAGCCGCGATGTCAACACGCAAGCCGTATTCTCGCTGCGTGGCAAACCGCTCAACTGCTTCGGACTGACCAAGAAGGTTGTCTACGAAAACGAAGAGTTCAACCTCCTGCAAGCTGCCCTCAACATTGAGGACGGACTCGACGGTCTACGCTATAACAAAGTGATTGTAGCTACCGATGCTGATGTTGACGGCATGCACATCCGCTTGCTGATGATAACCTTCTTCCTGCAATTCTTCCCCGACCTTATTAAGAAAGGGCACGTATACATCCTGCAAACACCACTCTTCCGTGTGCGCAACAAGAAGAAGAAGATCAAGGCAAACACCGGCAACGGAAAGAAGACGGACAAAAAAATCAGTGAAAAAAGTGCAGGAGCGGCGATTCTAAAGAAGGCACAGGCCAGCGAACGCTCGGAGTTCGAAACCATCTACTGCTACTCTGAAGAGGAACGAATCGCTGCTATCGAGAAGTTAGGTCCCGACCCCGAAATCACCCGATTCAAAGGTTTGGGCGAAATTTCTCCCGATGAGTTCAAACACTTTATTGGTCCGCACATGCGCCTTGAACCCGTCACCCTCCACAAAAGTGACAATGTCAACTCCCTGCTCGAATACTACATGGGTAAAAACACCATGGAGCGACAGGGCTTCATTATCGACAATCTGGTCGTAGAAGAGGACTTGGCGGAAGAGGAACTGTAACAACAGATACAGAAGGAGCATCACATACAGAAGCAGGAAGAAGCTTTAAAAGCCAGGGGCTTCCCAGCAATAAGTTTGGGAGTTCTTCCCTTCTCACATGCCCCATTTTCAGTAAGCAACTCTCCCAACCTCTCTACTTAAAACTCATAAACTTCTTTCTCTCTTATGAAGGTTGCCATCTTTCCTGGGTCTTTCGACCCCTTTACCGTGGGCCACGCCAGCATCGTCGAACGTGGTCTCCCAATGTTCGACCGTATCGTCATTGGTGTAGGTGTCAATGACAGCAAACGTTCCTTACTCACGCCCGAAGAACGCGTAGAAGCCATTCGAAAACTCTACGAAGAGGAACCGCGTATCAAAGTTGTGTCCTACAACGACCTGACCGTAGACCTCGTACGAAGAGAAGGAGCGCAATTTATCTTGCGCGGACTCCGCTCAGTCAAGGACTTCGAATACGAACGCGACATTGCCGCTATGAACAACCGCCTCTCGGGCGTGGAAACAGTATTACTCTTTACCGAAGCCCATTATTCTGATATTTCCTCCAGCGTAGTGCGCGAACTCATAGCCTTTGGCAAGGATGTCTCTGAATTCCTTCCTAAAAAGAAAGGTTAGAAGTTACGGATTACGAATAATGGAGTGACACACTCCCTCACAATCATTCTGACATGAAACATTTATTTCTTCTCCTTGCGGCTCTGCTTACGCTGCCCACTCATGCCCAACGCGGCTTTGAGGACATTGATGTAGAGCAAATCAAGAAACTGCAAATGGCGCAAGTCGCCATCACCAGCCTCTACGTGGACACCGTAGACCAAAATAAACTGGTGGAGGATGCCATCAACGGCATACTTGGCAAACTCGATCCACACTCCTCCTATACCAATGCCAAACAGACGAAAAAGCTCAACGAGCCCCTCTCGGGCAACTTCGAGGGCATCGGTGTGAGCTTTAATATGGTCAAAGACACCTTGTTGGTCTTGCAAGTTATCAGCAAAGGCCCCAGCGAAAAGGCAGGTATTCTATCGGGCGATCGCATCATTGCGGTAAACGGCACCAAGATTGCCGGCGTCAAGATGGATCGCGACAGCATCATGACCCGTCTGCGTGGTCCGAAGGGTACAATTGCCAACCTTGACATTGTGCGAAGAGGGGCCAACGAAGTACTTCACTTCAAGGTTACGCGTGACAAAATCCCCGTCAACACGGTCGATGCCGCCTACATGATTACACCTACCGCAGGCTACATTCACCTCGACAGCTTCGGTGCCACTTCCGGCAAAGAGATTGACGATAAAATTAAGATGCTCCAGGAAGCGGGCATGAAGGACTTGATTCTTGACTTGGAATTCAACGGAGGCGGTTACCTCAATGCTGCACAGGAAGTGGCCAGCCAATTTCTCCCAAAAGGCTCTATGATTGTCTACACCGAAGGTCGTGTCATGCCGCGCCAAGAGCTCGTAGCAGAAGGCTTCGGACGCATGCAAAAAGAAGGTCGCGTTGTGATTCTCGTAGACGAATTCACCGCCTCGGCAGCTGAAATTGTCAGCGGTGCCGTACAAGACCATGACCGTGGAGTCATCATCGGTCGCCGTACCTTTGGTAAAGGTTTGGTACAACGCCCCATCGACCTGCCCGACGGCTCCATGATTCGCCTCACCGTGTCACACTACTATACACCCTCGGGCCGTTGCATCCAAAAGCCTTACGTCAAAGGCGAAAAGGAGGAATACAACAACGACCTCGACAAGCGTTATACCCACGGAGAACTAACTTGTCTCGACAGCATCCACCTGGATTCTACCAAGGTGTACAAGACCTTGGTCAAGGGTCGCACCGTCTATGGTGGCGGTGGCATCATGCCCGACATTTTCGTACCTCTCGACACGACGGCTTACACGCCTTACTACCGCGCATTGCGCCGCCATAACCTCATTAACGAGAATGTATTGCGCTTTGTAGACGAAAATCGCAAACAGCTTAAGCGGAAGTACCGCAAGTTTGAAGACTATGCGGAACACTTTGAAGTGCCTGCCGCACTCATCGACACCATCCTAGCAGAAGGTAAGAAGAAGGGCATCAAGCCCAAGGACGACAAGGAACTTCAAACCACGCTCAATGACCTGCGTTTCACCTTGAAGTCGACAATCGCTTACGACCTCTGGGATCGCAACGAATATTTCCGCCTCGTCAATGAGCGCAATGACATCGTCAAGCGCGCCCTGCAATATCTGAAAGAAGGAAAGTAAACACATTTGTTTCCCTTCACTCAGCAACCACGCTAATTCCCATGTTGCCCCTTGGCCTGTTGGAACCTCCCCATCTTCAGCCAAGGGGCAACACTGTAACAAGACCAAGACAAACTGGCTAAAAGACAAACAAGACCCAAGAAACATTCATCTTTTCCGACAAAATATTTGGAAGTAAAGGAAATAGTTTCTACTTTTGCAGCGCATTACGGAAACGCAGTGCACAAAGGATGTTCCATGGTGTAATGGTAGCACTAGAGTTTTTGGTTCTCTCAGTCATCGTTCGAATCGGTGTGGAACAACTTCTAAGATTCTCTTCATTTTCAAGCTGTGTCATTTGGCACAGCTTTTTTGTTTTCCCGAAGATAAACCAACAACCAACATTGATTTACTAATTCTTAATATGTTTTCTGTTGTAACACAGTATTATATCCATAACTTTGCAACTGATATTTTATCGAACATAATCAACTATTTTTCAAACTCATCAAAATTTATACAAGTATGAAGAAAACATTACTCTTTATGTTTGCCTTCATGGCTTTCGTAACGTCTGCTTTGGCAGAAGACACGACTGTACAATGGACTGCAAACACTGATTGGACGGAGACTCCGCTCTCCTACACACAGGTTCCCTACACCATCACAATGGATCAGGCAGATGGCACAACAGCTCCGGCTGTAAATGCCAACAAGAACGATGCCCGCGCTTATGCTAAGAACACCATTGCGGTGAATACTACGGGCGAAAACATGACAAAAATCGTCTTTAATGTATCCAGCAAAGGCAAATATCGCCTTGCCAACGTCACTGCCACCAGTGGATCAGTTGTTGTAGATAATAAAGCGTGGACTGTAACTTGGACGGGTAGTAGCAAGGAAGTAACCTTCACCGTAGGCGAAAAGGCTGACTATGGTACAGATGGTAACACGAAAGCAGGTCAGCTCTGCTATGACAATCTCGTCATTAGCACAGGCGAAGGCGGCGGTACGGTCACTCCCGACCCGAAACCCGAAGAACCTGAACTCAATACGGTATTCGAAGAACTCTTCAACACCAGCTTGGGTGACTTCACTGTAGAGAACAAGGTAATTGACCCTTCTTTGCAACATATTTGGTCTTATGATTCCAGATACACCTGCGCTAAAGCAAGTGCTTACAAGGGTGCACCCACTGCAAGCGAAAGCTGGTTGATTTCTCCGGTTATCGACTTGTCTAAAGCTACAGAAAGTAACTTGACCTTTGAAGAAGCTGGTAATCACTTCAATACAGCTGAAAATTTCCGCAATTGCTGCCAAGTTAAAGTTCGCGTTGACAATGGCGAATGGGCTGACGTAGCAGTTACGAGCGAAGCTACAGGTGTGTCATTCTCTTTTGTACCTGCTCAAGCTAGTCTGAAGGCTTATGACGGTAAGAAAATTCAGCTTGCCTTCATTTATACCTCAACTGCTGAGGTTGCTGGTACATGGGAATTGAAGAATTTGAGCGTTAAGGCTAAGCTCTCTGAAGCTCCTATCACCATAGCTGCTCCAGTTTTCAAACCTGCAGCAGGTACTTACATGGACGAAGTTTTGGTTTCAATTTCTGCTACTGAGGGTCACAAGATTTACTACACACTCGATGGCAAGGAACCCACTACGGCTTCAACCCTTTACACTGCCCCCTTCAAGTTGACTGAAAACACCACTGTTATTGCTATGGCAGTTGACGCACAAGGCAATACGAGCAACAACACGGTAGCGAAGTACAACATCAAGGAATCTCCCAAAGCTCCTGAGAACGGTGCTCTCTTCAACTTCAACGAAAACAAATGGAATTTGCCTGTATCTAACAACGATACAACCTATCAGATTACGGATCCAATCATTGAAAACGGTATTACCCTCACTTCCACTAACGGTAGCACACCCACTCGTATGTGGAACGACTTCAACAATGGTTTGCAACTCCGTTGCTATGAAGGTGGTTCACTTACCCTCACTGCTACTGATAGCAAGATTCAGAAGATTGAGTTCAACGTAAGCAAGAGCGGACTCCAAACTACAACAGGTACTCTTGACAAGAACGTTTGGACTGGTTCTGAAAGCAGTGTAACTTTCAATGTTACTAAAACTACCAACATCAATTACATCATTGTTACTTTGGACAAGAACACGGGTATCGAAGGTGTAGAAGCCAACAACAATGGCAAAGTTATCATCTACAGCCTCGATGGTCGTCGCCTCAACAAGGCTGTTAAGGGTATCAACATCATCAATGGCAAGAAGGTACTTGTAAAGTAATCCTCCTTCCCTTGATTCCTAATTAACTCAAGCCCCCGCTACGAAGCAATATGCGTAGCGGGGGCTTTGTTTATGCATTGAGACAGCTCAAACAACCTATATGCGGGAGGCTTTCAACCATTGAGACAGCTCAAACAACCGATGTACGGGAGGCTTTCAACCATTGGGACAGCTCAAACAACGTATATGCGGGAAGCTTTCAACCATTGAGACAGCTCAAACAACCGATGTGCGGGAAGCTTTCAACCATTGGGACAGCTCAAACACCGTATGTGCGAGAGGCTTTCAACCATTGAGACGACTCAAACAACCGATGTGCGGGAGGCTTTCAACCATTGGGACAGCTCAAACAACCGATATGCGGGAGGCTTTCAACCATTGGGACGACTCAAACAACCGATGTGCGAGAAGGACTCAACCGTTGGGACAGCTCAAACAACGCATGTGCGAAGAGCACTCAAGCATTGAGAGCACTCAAACAACCGATGTGCGATAAGAACTCAATTGTTGCAATCGTTCAAACAACCGATGTTTGAAGGAGACTCAATCACTAGGAAAGGAAAAACATGAAAGAACAAGAAGAACAAGATAGAGAATTTATCAACACCTAACCTGTTAGGAATTAAACAGGGTAAGCAATCCACCCCTTTTTTCTGCTACTACTGGAGGAATTACCATCCAGTTCCCTTCACATACTTGGCTGAGGACTTCAAGAAGGGTCATCTCAATATACAAAAACAGGCATCTGCTGTTGTTTGCAAATGCCTGATTTTCAGTGTGGACCAGCTAGGGCTTGAACCTAGGACCTCCAGATTATGAGTCTGTTGCTCTAACCAACTGAGCTACAAGTCCGATAACAAATAATCGGTGACGTTGATTATTTCTACACTGCAAAAGTAGAGCTTTTTGATGAAACAGACAAATTTTGAACTGATTTGGTACAAAAACGAAACAGACCCAATGATTCTTTTCTTCGCTGTGGGGGATTTTCTGACTTCAGAGGAGATTGAACTGATTTTTCGTAACTTTGCGCACTTATTTAAGGTTATCCGTTGAATACTACTCATACAACTACATTCTGAATATGACTCAAAAAACCAGTATCCCCAAGGGTACACGCGACTTCGGAGCTGTCGAAATGGCCCGTCGCAATTATATCTTCAATACGATCCGTGAAGTGTATGCACTCTACGGTTTCCGCCAAATCGAAACGCCTGCAATGGAAAACTTGTCTACCCTGATGGGCAAGTATGGTGAAGAAGGCGACAAACTTCTCTTTAAGATTCTCAATTCAGGCAACTTCCGTGGAGAAGTTTCTCCCGAGGAATACAGCGAGAAGAATGCAGCTCAATTGGCTGCCCGCTTCTGCGAAAAGGGCTTACGCTACGACTTGACCGTACCTTTTGCCCGCTACGTTGTACAGCACCGCGATGAACTCCAAATGCCTTTCAAGCGTTACCAGATCCAACCCGTATGGCGTGCAGACCGTCCGCAAAAGGGACGCTATCGCGAATTTTATCAATGCGATGCCGACGTAGTAGGTTCTGACTCTTTACTGAACGAAGTCGAACTGATGCAGATTGTAGACGAAGTATTTACCCGCTTCGGCATCCGTGTTTGCATCAAGATCAACAACCGTAAGATTTTGACAGGTATTGCTGAAATCATCGGTGCGGCTGATAAAATTGTAGACATTACCGTGGCTATCGACAAGCTGGACAAAATCGGACTGGACAAGGTTAACGAGGAACTCCGTGCCGTGGGACTGAGCGAAGAAGCTGTTGAAAAGTTGCAACCGATTATTGCCTTGGCTGGTACAAACGAGGAGAAACTCGAAACCATGCGCAACGTATTGGCTGAAAGCGAAACCGGACTGAAGGGCGTTGATGAAGTGGCATTCGTACTTGAAACACTGAAGGCCAGTGAACTCCATAACGCCATTGAACTGGATTTGACTTTGGCCCGTGGCTTGAACTATTACACAGGTTGCATCTTCGAAGTAAAAGCACTCGATGTACAAATTGGTTCGATTACGGGTGGTGGCCGTTACGACAACCTGACAGGCATCTTCGGTTTACCCGGATTAAGCGGTGTCGGTATTTCCTTTGGCGCAGACCGCATCTACGACGTACTAACCCAACTGGAACTCTACCCTGCCGAAACTAACTCGGGTGCGAAATTACTCTTCATCAACTTTGGTGCAAAGGAAGCCGCTCACTGCTTACGCCTCGCCGCGCAGGCTCGTAAAGCGGGTATTGCCTCCGAGGTTTACCCCGACGCAGTAAAGATGAAGAAGCAAATGAGCTATGCCAATGCCCACCAAGTTCCTTTCGTTGCCCTCGTAGGTGAAACCGAAATGACAGAAGGAAAGGTGGCTCTGAAAAATATGCAGACAGGAGAGCAAACTTCGGTTACACCCGAAGAAATGATTCAAATCTGTCTGGCCTAAGCCTACTTCTTGACAAAGAGTTGAAAAGCATAACGGTTGTTTCGACCGTTGCTTTTCAACTCTTTTATTCGCTCTAACCTGATTATGCAACTACACGATACTCCCCAATGAAAGAAAAAGATATAGAAAAGCTTCCGCACTTCGAAGAGGTGAACAAGATGTACACCATCAGCGAAGCCATTGAAGAGGCCAAACGCTGTCTACACTGCAAAGTGCCCCAATGCAAAAAAGGCTGCCCTATCGGTAATGACATCCCTGAATTCATTCACCAGCTCTCCATGGGCAACATGGGACAGGCTATGAGCATCCTGCATGAAAAGACAAACTTGCCAGCCATCTGCGGTCGTGTGTGTCCTCATGAAAAGCAATGCGAAGGACATTGCATCTTGGGCAAAAAAGGTCGTCCCGTACGTGTGGGAAAGCTGGAAAGCTTCATCGCACAGTTCGATGCTGATATGCACCTCACGCACGAACGCCTGCCCGAAAAGACTAGAGGCAAGGTTGCCATTATCGGTTCTGGCCCTGCTGGCCTGACTGTAGCCGGCGATTTGGCTCGCCAAGGATTTCACGTAACGATTTTCGAAGGACAGGCTGAATTAGGTGGTGTCTTAATGTATGGCATCCCCGAATACCGTCTGCCCAAAGCGGTTGTGCGCAATGAAATTGAGAAAATCGAAGCCTTAGGAGTTCACTTTGTCAAGAACTGTTTGGTCGGTTCACCCGAAAGCGGTGTAACAATCGACAGCCTCTTTGCCGACGGCTTTGATGCCATCTTTATGGCAACGGGTACTGCACTTCCTCAGGGACTCAACATTCCTGGTGCCAACCTCAAACGTGTAACCCAGTCTACCGACTTCCTTCATAACGTCAATGCCTATATCGAAGGAGCGATTGCCCGCGAGATGGTGCCCTTACGCGAAGGCGATAAGGTAGCCGTCATTGGTGGCGGTAATGTTGCTATGGATGCTGCCCGCACGGCTCGCCGCCTTGGGGCCAATGTGACCGTCATTTACCGACGCAAACAGGAAGATATGCCTGCCATCCGTAGCGAATACGAAGAAGCAGTCAACGAAGGGGTACGCTTCCTTTGGGAAAGCAACTCCCTGGAGTTTATCGGCAACGAAAAGGGACGGGTTGCTGCCATCCGCATTGCATCCCCCGACGGCGAACACCTTCGGGAGTTCGACCGCGTATTCCTGGCCATCGGTTCACGTCCGGCTGCCCGTATTGTCAGCACAACGCAAGGCATTGAAGTAGACGAGAAGGGATACGTCATTGTGGGCGAACGTCCTTTCGGCATGACCACTCGCCGTGGTGTCTTTGCGGGAGGTGACGTCGTACACCGTCCGCAAACAGTCGTATTGGCCATGAAAGCGGCCAAGGAAGTAGCAGCAGGTATTGCCCAATACGTAGATGCCGTGAAGTTACTCCAGGATTGTGGTGAGTAACAAAAGCCCCTATACACAGGCTCAAGCCGCACAAATAAGCTGAAACAGAACCTTTCAGAGCCATCCGCTGAGGCAAGTTCGTGAAACTGTTGTAACCTATGAATGAGGAAAGTTACAAACTTTGCTCATTCCAAACAAAAGGCTTATCTTTGCTGCCGTAAATATAAAAAAGGTACTGAAGAAAGGATTCCAGTGTGAGCTACACGCTGGAATTCTTTCGGTTTTTTTTATCTCTTACCCCATTCCTTACTAAGAAAATATTCATACCAAATCAATCATTATGGCTTATATGACTCAAGAGGGCTACGACAAAATGGTAGCTCAACTCCGCCACATGGAAACTGTAGACCGCCCCGCTGCTTCAGCAGCCATTGCGGAAGCTCGAGATAAGGGTGACCTCTCTGAAAACAGCGAATACGATGCTGCCAAAGAGGCACAGGGAATGCTCGAAATGAAAATCAACAACCTGAAACTCGCTATTGCTGAAGCTAAAATCATCGATGCTTCCAAACTGCGTAATGACATCGTACAGATTCTCTCTACGGTAGAAATGAAGAACGTGAAAAACGGCATGGTCATGAAGTACACCATTGTCAGCGAAAGCGAAGCCAACCTGCGCGAAGGCAAAATCTCATCAACGACTCCCATTGCCCAGGGACTGCTCGGCAAGAAGGTGGGTGACGTGGTGGAAGTCAAGATTCCCCAAGGTCTCATCCATCTCGAGATTCTCAAGATTTCTGTAGAAGGCTAACCAGCCTCCGATTCTATCAGGGCGCACCCCCTATCGATCACTTCTAACTCATACGCGTTATGACAATTTTCTCAAGAATCATTGCAGGAGAAATTCCCTCCTACAAATGCGCAGAGGATGAACACTTCTACGCTTTCCTCGACATCAATCCGATGGCACAGGGACATACCTTGGTCGTACCTAAACACGAAGTGGACTATCTCTTTGACCTTGCTGACGATGAATTGGCAGCCATGACCCTCTTCGCCAAACGAGTAGCCAAAGCCATCCGCACGGCTTTCCCGTGTAAGAAAGTTGGTATGGCTGTACTCGGACTGGAGGTTAACCATGCTCACATCCATCTTGTTCCACTACAAAGCGAGGGAGACATGGATTTCCGCAAACCCAAATTGGAACTCTCTGCAGAAGTGATGAAGGAAACGGCAGACCGCATCTTGGCTGCCTTCAACGACTAAGCCCTGCCCTCTCCCCTTTTCAAAAACAAATAACAAGCGTGCCCCGATGGACTATTCGTTGCATCGGGGCACGCCTGTTTTCTGTATGTAACAAGAGTACGAAGAGATTCTTTCCTCTCACCCCCACAGCCTGGCTCCTGACTTTTCGCCCCCGTATATCCTCGTAAAAACAGAGAAAATTTTATCTTCGTGCCGTAAAAATGAACTTCCGCGCTACTTTGGAATAACGCGCACAAACAGCGTACCCCCATAGACTTCACAAACCCCATACTTATTCAATAAAACTATGTATCGTTTTTTCTCTATTTTCTTTCTCGCTTTAAGCACGCTCTGTGCCTCGGCGCAAACCGTTCTGTTTCATACAGGCGACAGCACAGGCTACCCCTATCGTATCCCTGCTATTGCCAAAGCTCGAAATGGCGAACTGATTGCGCTCTCAGACCTTCGTCCTTGCGGCGGTGACATCGGTTACGGTCGTGTAGACATCGTCGGGAGAATCAGTCGCGACAACGGAGCAAACTGGAACCCGGCATTCAAATTGCTGGAAGGAACTGGAAAGGGTAAAGACACTGGATATGGCGATGCTTGTCTCGTAGCCGATCGCAAACGCAACGAGTTGCTCTTGGTTTGCGTGTCAGGCGACGTTCCTTACTGGAAAAGCAGTCCGCAAAACCGCCAGCGCATGGTGACCCTCCACGCAACCTACGATAAGAAGGGAAAGCAATGGAACTGGGATAAGCAGGTGACTGACATTACCTCACAAGTATACGACGAATTGCTGAAAGGCAAGATCAATGGTCTCTTCATGGGCTCAGGCCGCATCTGCCAAAGCAGCCGTGTCAAGGTGGGCAAATACTATCGCCTCTATGCTGCCCTTTGCACCCACAAGGGCAATTACGTAATCTATTCCGATGACTTCGGACGCAATTGGGGATTGCTCGGCACTCCCGAAGTAAGCTGTGCTCCGAAGGGGGATGAGCCGAAATGTGAAGAGCTCCCTGATGGAAGTGTTTTGTTGAGTTCTCGCAAGCACGGAGGTCGCTTCTTCAATATCTATAAGTACACGGACGTTCGCACAGCTGCCGGTCAATGGGCTGAAGCTGTCGATTCACGCCAGGCTCCTGGTGGTATCAGCAACGAGGGAACGCCCTGTAACGGAGAAATCTTGATTATCCCCGTACGCCGTACCGCTGATGGAAAGAAGACGATTCTGGCCCTCCAGAGTATCCCTGCGGGTCCCAACCGTTCCAATGTATCCATCTACTACAAGGAACTGACCACACCCGACACTTACCAATCTCCGCTTGCCTTTGCCTCTAATTGGAGCGAAGCCTACCAGGTCAGCGACAAGGGTTCAGCTTACAGCACCATGATTCAACAAGCCGACGGACGCATCGCGTTCTTCTACGAAGAAGAGCCGCAATACTACCAGATGGTTTACCGTGCCTTGAATATCCAAGACATTACCAAGGGCAAGTTTGAAGCACTTTAAAGAGCATTGCTCAGTAGACTTCGTTGATGGGTCTACGTAGCTATCAGATTAAGAAAGGAGGAGTTCAGCGAAATACCAATCACTGAACTTCTCCTTTTTTCAACCTTCATCTTATCAACCTATCCTCTGTAAGACCCATCTAGCCCCTTCCTTCAAGCCAAGAGGCAGGTTTCGCAATGAGTTATTGCGAAACCTGCCTCTTTCTATTCATCCGAAGGAGACTTTACCACTGCCTCCAACGCTTTGATTAGTACTGATGATCCTTATCACCCTGCATTTCCTTACGGGAGATTCCCCCTAAGTCAATCTTATACCAAGCGTAAGCGATATATGCCAAAACAAAAGGAATAAGCAAACTTACCCAAGCCATGGTTGTCAACGTAAATTCGCTGGAACAACTGTTTTGCAAACAAAGCGATGACTGGATATCAACGGAAGAAGGATAATAAGCCGTATTGTTCCAACCTGCCACCAAAAGCAACGCTAAAACGGTCAGCACCGTACCAATGCCTGCGGTCCAGATGCCGCGACGGAACGAAGCACAGAAACAAGTTTTACCCATGCCAAACAGCACCAATACCACTCCAAAAAGGAGAACACCCGCCACAAGAGGCATAGCAATCAAATTATGAAGGTACTTGTAAGCCTCGGGCACAAAGCGTTGAGTAACCGGGTCATACGCCAATCCCGTTGCCGTCAATACATAGCCCAAGAAGGCTAAAAACAGCAAGAGGAAGGGAACGGCATCAATGCCTACCTGGCGACGCAAACGCGGACGCATGGCTTCATCTTCGATATTATTGAGCAGATACAAGGCTCCTAATACGCGAGCCAAGAAGAAGACGGCAAGCCCCAATACCCAGTTCCAAGGATTAGCTAACGCATCCAGTCCGTGCCAGGCATTCGCCCAACGGCTAATGACAGGAGAAAGGGTCAACGTATCGCTGACACCCATGGCTCCGCGCTCCACCACAAAAGCAGAACCTGTAAAGAAGGTGGCCACTGCCGCGCCCAACACAAAAGGACCGACAAAACCATTAAAGACAAGGAAACGACGATACATCGTGCGGCCCAGTACATTGCCCTCCTTCGACTGGTACTCGTAGGCTACTGCCTGTAGCACGAAGCTGACCAAAATCAGCATCCACACCCAATAGGCTCCACCAAAACTCGTACTATAGAATAAAGGGAAGGAAGCAAAGAAGGCACCACCAAACGTGACAAGCGTCGTAAAGGTAAACTCCCACTTACGCCCCGTAGAATTTACAATCAAAGTACGTTCTGCCTCATCCGTACCCAAACGAAAAATGAGCGTATTGGCACCCTGTACAAACATCAGGAATACCAGCAATCCACCTAAAAGCGATACCAGCAACCACCAGTACTGCTGAAGAAAAGAATAGGTTATCATATCAGAGAGTATAAGCAAAATTACTGTTTATGCGTGCTGATAGCCTTGCAGAGAATTTTCACTTCGGCTATAAGCAAAACGGTAAATATAACAAGGAACAAGAAGAAAGTGACCATCACACTCGACGAAGAAAGCTGTGACACGGCAGCATTAACAGGCAATAAGTCTTGGATAGCCCAGGGCTGACGGCCCACTTCGGCTACCACCCAACCTGCCTGACCCGCTGCATAAACCATCGGGATGGAAGCCAGACCAAGCCAATGCATCCAACGGGCCTGTTCCAACTTTCCTTTATACTGCATCCACCACGCCCCAATCAGGAAGAGGAAGAGGAAGGAACCACAACCCACCATTACACGGAAAGACCAGTAGACCAATCCGACAGGAGGTACCAAGTCTTCCTTTTGCTGAATGTATCCATAGCCGAAGTACTGAACATGAGCCTGCAACGTGTCGCGTGCCTGTGCCGCACGTTCGGGTTGAGTCTGACGATACGTACGGAAGTCGCTAAAGGCTTGCAATGCTTTCTTACCCCGTGCAATTTTCTCTTCTGCAGAGAGATGTACCGTTCCGTCGGGATGGGTATAACCATCAAGCAAGTTGTTGATGCCGGGCACATAGCCGTTCACATCATGCGTAGCAAGCATCGAAAGCATGCCGGGTACTTCGACTCCTGGAACGATGGAAAAAGGTGCTTGTTGTCCGCCGTCACGCAGTCCTTCAGCAGCAGCGAGTTTCATCGGTTGTTCGCGGGCTATGGCTACGCCACTTTGGTCACCTGTACCCAACACGACAAGGGTTGCCAAGATCCCCGTCAGGCTGGCTACTTTAATGGAAGCCAATGCCATTGGTTGATTCCGACGTTTCAGCAGGAACCAACAACTCACACCGACTACAAACACAGCTCCGGTCATCCAGCCGCTCGAAACGGTGTGGAAAAATTTCAACACAGCTGTAGGAGAAAAGGCTACTGCCATAAAGTCTACCATCTCGTTACGCACCGTTTCGGGATTGAATTCCATGCCTACGGGATGCTGCATCCAAGCATTAGCCACGAGTATCCACCAAGCCGAAAGTGTCGCTCCAAGACCAGTCAGCCAAGTAGAAGCCAAATGGAAGCCTCGGCTGACTTTGTTCCAACCAAAGAACATGACTGCAATGAAGGTGGCCTCCATAAAGAAGGCGACAATGCCCTCAATAGCAAGCGGTGCGCCAAATATATCACCGACAAACCAAGAATAATTACTCCAGTTCGTACCAAACTCAAATTCAAGTATCAACCCTGTGGCCACACCAATGGCAAAATTGATACCAAAGAGTTTCATCCAAAATTGAGCCGTGCGTTTCCAGAACTCGTCTTTCTTGACATAGTAGAGGGTTTCCATGATGCCCATAATCAAGGCAAGACCCAACGTAAGTGGCACAAACAGCCAATGATAACAGGCGGTAAGTGCAAACTGCGCCCGGGACCAGTCGATGGTGCCGGGATCTAAAACGGTTAGTAGTTGCATAGTCGTATAAGAATTGATTGTTTACTGATAAGCAGAATTAGCGTGACAAATTGGTGCCGACGGCTTCACTCTTCTCACGGTCATCGAGTCCACCCAATACGGGTTGGAAGAAGAAAAGCCTCAACACGACAAACATCACAAAGAGCTTCAACAGAATAATAATCCACAACGTGCGTCCCCACGTCATGGAGCGGAAGCCTTCTACATAGAAGTTCCAAACAGCAATCAGGGCGGATACAGGATTTTTCATGGCGGCAAAAATAAACGATTCCACGCAATGGAACAATGTCGTTATTCTACTTTAGCAAGAATCAAAGAAGGATTTTGTTGCAAATATTCCAATCCTTGACGAATGGAATTTAAGCCAAAATCGCAAGGACAGAGTTCACACCACGGAATCCAGCAAACCGCCTCGACATCATCGTGTGCCCACGGCTGTTGCGCAGCATCGACCTCACACCGGAAGAACATATCGGCTGTATGCACCGTATGTCCTGCATAAGGATACTGGTTGGGAAAGGAGCAGAGAAAACTGTACTTCGTCACCCTCAGTCCCACTTCTTCACGCACTTCCCGACAAAGTCCCTCCGTCACGCTTTCACCCGGATCAACAAAGCCTCCGGGCAAATCAAGCGTTCCTTGCGCCGGTTCACGACTTCGGCGAACGCAAAGCAATTCGTTCCGCTCGTTGACGATAACCGCCACGGTAGCTGCCGCCGCATTGGGATAAAACACGAAACCGCACACCCCACAAACCTTGCTAAACGCATCATGTGAATGAAAATCAGCATTCCCACAATGGGGACAAAACTTGAAATCAGATAAAGGATGTTGTTGCATAACCAATGAAAAAAGAACTTTACACAAGAGCGAATTTAACAAGCTCCTTCTAATCCGCAAACTCGAAAGAACGAGATTTCTGCAAACAAACCCACTCAGCTATTTTTCTACCACCTCCAGTATCTGTAGCAAGAGATTACTTCAATTTCGCAATCGCATTTTTCCAACCTCCAAAATGCCTTTGTAAATTTCGCAAAACCATTTTTCCGGCCTCCGAAATGCCTTTGTCAAATTCGCAATCGCATTTTTCCAACCTCCGAAACGCCTTTGTCAAATTCGCAATCGCATTTTTCCGACCTCCGAAATGCCTTTGTCAAATTCGCAATCGCATTTTTCCAACCTCCGAAATGCCTTTGTCAAATTCGCAATCGCATTTTTCCGGCCTCCGAAATGCCTTTGTCAAATTGACAATCGCATTTTTCCGACCTCCGAAATACCTTTGTCAAATTCGCAAACACGTTATGACCGCATACCATATAACCGCATAACCTCTAAGCAGTGTCCCCCTTCCCCACATTCGTCCGCATAACTTTTGTACGTGAGGGCGAAAAGAAGTATTTTTGCCTGCAATTTACAAATTACAAATCGTATCTATTTACAACTAAACATATCAGCCTCATGAAGATTGCCCTTATTGGATATGGCAAGATGGGTCATATCATCGAAGACATTGCTCGTCAACGCGGTCACGAGATTGTTTCCATCATCGATGTAGATAATATCCAGGATTTCGACTCAAACGCCTTCCGCAGTGCAGAAGTTGCTATTGAGTTTACTAATCCCACTGCCGCCTATTCCAACTATCTGAAAGCTTGGGAACAAGGTGTCAAAGTGGTAAGCGGTAGCACGGGTTGGCTGAAAGACCACGAAGCCGACGTACGACGTGCCTGCACCGAAGAAGGTCACACCCTCTTTTGGGCCTCCAACTTCTCATTGGGCGTAGCCATCTTCTCTGCAGTCAACAAATACTTGGCACGCATCATGAATGCGTACCCCACGTATGATGTTGCTGAGGTCGAAACACACCACATCCATAAATTGGACGCACCGAGCGGTACAGCCATTACACTGGCAGAACAAATCTGTAAAGAACTCGATCGCAAGAAGGATTGGATTAAGGGAGAAGTCAAGAACGCTGACGGCAGTGTGACGGGAACTACCGACACTCCCGCAGACCTGTTGCGCATTGATGCCATTCGCGAAGACGAAGTTCCGGGCATCCACACCATTACTTACGACTCACCCGCTGACATGATTCAAATCACGCACTCAGCTCACAACCGCAGCGGCTTCGCCCTGGGTGCCGTACTCGCGGCAGAGTTTACAGCGACCCACGAAGGTTTGCTCTCTACCGACGATCTCTTCAATTTCTAAAATCCCCTCTGCCGTTCTATGACTGCTCAACGTTCCTCCAATAATAAGAAGCCGGTGACTTCCACCTACTGGGCCGGAGTGAAGTTTGGTATTGCAACTACCCTGTTATGCGCCTTCCTCTATTGGGTTGATGCTTGGTGGGGATTGATTGTCGTACCTTTCCTCTTCGACCTTTACTTCACACACAAAATCAACTGGGGCTGGTGGCGCGAACCCGAAGTGGGTCCCGTTACCCGTTTCATTATGAGTTGGGTCGATGCCATCGTCTTTACCTTGGTGGCTATCTACTTTCTCAACCAGTTCTTCTTTCAAAACTTCGTTATTCCCTCGTCTTCTTTAGAGAAAACGCTGCTGACGGGTGACTACCTTCTGGTTTCCAAGCTCTCCTATGGTCCGCGCATCCCGCAAACCCCGTTGACCATGCCGCTGACGCAACACACGTTGCCCATCTTCAACTGCAAGAGCTACCTCGAAAAGCCCCACTGGGAATATCGCCGCGTGAAGGGACTCGGTCACGTGCAACTCAACGACATCGTAGTCTTTAACTATCCAGCCGGCGACACCGTAGCAGTCAACCAGCAAAACCAGGACTACTACCGCATGGCTTACCAAATGGGTGACCAACTCTTGGGACAGCCCGCTACGCAATTGGGCGAAGCTCCTGTTCCCTTCTCATCCCAACTCAAGGCGGACATGAGCTACGAACAGCAACAAGCTGTTTACCGCCAAATCTATGCGGCTGGTGTGGCTTACATGAAACAAGACGTGGAACAATTCGGCGAAATCATTGCCCGACCGACCGACCGTCGTGAGAACTACGTGAAACGTTGCGTAGGTCTGCCTGGTCAGATACTTCAAATCAAGAACCACATCATTTACCTCGACGGTAAGCCCAACCGCGAACCCGAAAATGTACAATACTCCTACGAGGTTAAGTTCAAGACTGATTTACCCCTGGAGCTGAAGAAGGAACTCGGCATCACGGACGAAGACCTGTACACCGTGCGCAACCACGATGTGGCATACATGCCGCTGACGGCACACGCGAAAAAGGCCTTAGAACAACGTCCTGACTTGGTAGAATACATACGTCTGGCACAACCCGAAGCCCAGTGGCTCTATCCACAAAACAAGGTAACGGGATGGACGGTTGCCAACTACGGTCCGTTATGGATTCCCAAGAAGGGAGCCAAACTTGCTTTGACACTGGACAACTTGCCCATCTACGAACGACCTATCCGAGTTTATGAAGGCAATCAGCTCGAAGTACGCGACGGTAAAATTTTTATCAACGGAAAGGCGACCGACTCCTACACATTCAAACTTGATTACTATTGGATGATGGGCGACAACCGCGACAACTCAGCCGACTCACGCTTCTGGGGCTTCGTTCCCGAAGACCATGTAGTTGGCAAACCGCTCTTCATCTGGCTTTCCTTAGATCCTGACTACGGACTCTTTGACGGTAAGGTTCGATGGAACCGTATCTTCAAACGGGTATGGGACATTCAGTAGACACTGTTTTCCCGTCCTGAAGTTTTCAAAAGCAACCCCTTTATGAGGTATCTCCGACATATCGTATGCCCTGTATTGCTGACCGTAGTTCTACTGTTGGCAGTACGGGGTTTGCTCATTAACCACATTCGCCTGCCCGAAGATACAGCCGTTCGGGGACTGCTCCCCGGTCAGCGCGCCTTCGTCAGCCTGACCTATTACGGGTTGCGCCTTCCGGGTGAACAGTGGTGGGGCTATCACCGTTGGGGATACCGCGTTCCTGAAGTGGGTGAATTCATCCTCTTCAACTTGCCTGCCTCCATTCCGGCCGCACCCGTACCGCAAAGTGTAGGCATTTGTCAAGCGTTACCAGGCGATACGGTCTGGATTGACCCCGTACGCAAACTGATATTGCCTGCCCGCACCTCACCCGATGCCGAGGTCTTGATCATTCCCCAACGTAACCGCTCACTCCCTGTCACGCCTTACAATGCCCATTTGCTGGCTTACCTGCTTCGCCAATATGAAGGCTGTCATGCTACGACCAATGGGCAAGGACAATTGCTTTTAGACCGCACACCGGTGAGCCAAGTTCGCTTCTCACGCGATTATTACTGGATTGAAACTCGCAACGATGCTTACGTGCTCGTTCCCCACGACGCTTTAATCGGCAAGGTTGTTAAGGTCCTCAATCGGTAATTCTCCTGGTTGCGACGAAGTAGCCCCTTTATTCATACGCTCTCATTCATATTTATTTTCTCCCCTCCTACCAATCGTTCTTCCTATGCTTCTACTCTCTACAGCCTATTTGGCTCCCGTACAATATTATGCCCATCTTTATGCGGCAAACGAAGTATGGGAAGACCGTTACGAACATTACGTCAAGCAGACTTTCCGCAACCGTTGCTACATAGCTACTCCCGACGGACCGTTAGCGTTGACCCTCCCGGTGGTGCGAAACGGGGCAACTCGCACAGCAACCCGCGACATTCGGCTTTCAGACCACGGCAATTGGCGTCACCTGCACTGGAACGCGTTAGTTTCAGCCTATGAGAACAGCCCCTACTTCGAGTACTATGCGGACGACTTTCGTCCACTCTACGAGAAACGCTTTGACTTCTTGGTCGACTTCAACGAAGCATTGCAACAAATCGTACTGGAAGAGTTGGCACTCACGCCCCACATTCAGCAAACCTCTGCCTATTATAGCGAATGTACACCTGAAATAACAGACCTTCGTCAGCTTCTTCACCCGAAAGCTTCAACCGAAGCAGACCCGCTATTTCAGCCTCAACCCTATTATCAGGTCTTTGCCGAACGCACGGGCTTCCTCCCCAACCTCAGCATTGCTGACTTGCTCTTCAACATGGGACCTGAAAGCCGATTGGTGCTGAAGAAAAGTCTACAGGAAGCTACACCTATTATCGGATCAGAGGTTATAAAGTAACCTGCTACTGCTTGATTGCTCGGTATTGTTCAAGGTTACGAGATTGAGAAATAAGGAGGTTACGAAGTAGGAACGCTTCTCCCCTACCCTCAAAAAGTAACTTCATTACCTCTGTGACCTGTAATCTCCAGCTCTCCCTATAATTGTATCATCCCGACTACTATCCATTATCTTCCAAATATCTAATCTTATGCGTAAATCAACGATGACCCTTTTGGCGGCTATACTTGCTGCTCCCGCGTGGAGTCAGGTAGCACCGCTCGGAGGTTTTTACTACGGACAGATGCCCGCACCCACCGGTTGGGAGTGGCAAAGTCCCGACTCGGTGGCGTACAACAAGCAACTGCCGCACGCATGGTTCTTCTCGTTCAACAACGTAGAAGAGGCACGCAAAGTGTTGCCCGAACACAGTTCACTGTGGCAAACGCTGAACGGTGAATGGCAATTCCACTGGGCTTCCAACCCCGACCAGCGTCCGAAAGACTTCTTCCAGAAGAACTTCGATGCTTCGAAATGGGACAAGGTTCAGGTGCCCATGAACTGGAACCTCGCCGGTATTCAGAAAGACGGCACGTACAAGTATGGCAAACCCATCTATTCAAACCAGCGTGTCATCTTCCAGCACGCTGTAGCTGTAGGTGACTGGAAAGGTGGCGTTATGCGTACTCCGCCCAAGGATTGGCTCACTTACACCGACCGCAACGAGGTGGGTTCCTACCGTCGCACATTCACCATTCCTGCTGATTGGAAAGACAAGGAAGTGTACATCAACTTCGACGGTGTCGACTCTTTCTTCTATCTCTACATCAACGGCCGTTACGTAGGTTTCTCCAAGAACTCACGCAACCTTGCCCAGTTCAACATCACTCCTTATCTCAACGCGGAGGGTGAGAACCTCGTGGCTGTCGAAGTCTATCGTCACAGCGATGGTTCTTTCCTCGAAAGTCAGGATATGTTCCGCCTGCCGGGTATCTTCCGCGACGTAGCCTTGACGGCAAAGCCCAAGGTACAGGTACGCGACATCAAGGCTATTCCGGAATACGACGACACGTATACCAACGCTTCGCTGAAGATTACTGCTCAGGTATCTAACCTCTCAACGAAGAAGGCTAAAGGCTACAGCATTGCTTACTCGCTGTATGAGAATAAGCTCTACTCTGATGAGAACACGCTCGTACCTGGTGTAACCGTTACGGCTCCCGTATCTGAAGTGGGCAAAAACGGCGAAATCGAAGTTTGCGCTACACTGGCTGCCGGCAACAAGGTGAAGCCCTGGAGCGCAGAAGCTCCCCACCGCTACACGCTCGTTGGTGAACTGAAGGACAAGAAGGGACGCACGGTCGAAACCTTCTCAACCATTGTCGGTTTCCGCGAAATCGAAATCAAGGAAACTCCCGCTGACAAGGACGAGTTCGGACTGGCAGGCCGCTATTACTACCTCAACGGCCAGCCCATCAAGATGAAGGGTGTCAACCGTCACGAGTCTAACCCCGAAACGGGTCACTACATTACGCGCGAGCAGATGGAGAAGGAAGTGTTCCTCATGAAGCGTGGCAACATCAACCACGTGCGTAACTCACACTACCCCGATGCTCCTTACTGGTACTACCTCTGCGACAAGTACGGTCTCTACCTCGAAGACGAGGCAAACATCGAAAGCCACCAGTACTACTATGGCGATGCCAGCCTTTCTCACGTGCCTGAGTTTAAGAATGCACACGTAGCCCGCAACATGGAAATGGTACACGCTACGGTCAACTCTCCCTCTGTCGTACTCTGGAGTTTGGGTAACGAGGCCGGTCCGGGCAAGAACTTTGTGGCTTGCTACGATGCTATCCGCAGCTATGACCTCTCCCGCCCCGTACAGTACGAGCGCAACAACGACATTGTTGATATAGGTTCGAACCAGTATCCTTCCATCCCCTGGGTACAAGGTGCGGTAAAGGGCAACTACAAGATGAAGTATCCCTACCACATCTCAGAATATGCCCACTCTATGGGTAATGCTTGTGGTAACCTCATCGACTACTGGGAGGCTATCGAAAGCACCAACTTCTTTATTGGTGGTGCCATCTGGGACTGGGTAGACCAGGCTATGTATGGCTACGACAAGGGGGTACGTTACTTTGGTTACGGCGGTGACTTCGGACAGGACAACAAGCCCAATGACGGTATGTTCTGTATGAACGGTATCATGCGCCCCGACCTGGAACCCAAGGCACAGTACTACGAAGTAAAGAAGGTTTACCAAAACATTGGTGTGAAGGCGATTGACCTCACCAAGGGACGCATTGAAATCTTCAACAAGAACTACTTCGAACCGCTCAAGGATTACCAGATTGTGTGGTCACTCTGGAAAGATGGTGTTGCAGTAATCAAGAACGCTCCGCTGCAGGGTGCCAAGAACATTGTCGGACCGCGCGAAAAGCAACAATACGTTCTGCCGTACGAATACGACAAGCTCGATCCCGCCAGCGAATACTTTGTCAAGGTACAGTTCCTCCTTGCATCCGACATGCCTTGGGCTAAGCAGGGTTATGTACAAATGGAAGAACAGCTCCGTGTACGCGGTGCAGAGGAGAAGGCTCCCGCTTTGACGCAAGTGGCCCAGGGTGGTAAGCTGAAAACGACGAAGGAAGGTCAGTACACCGTTATCAAGGGCGACGGCTTTACGGCGAAGTTTGACAACCAAACGGGTTCGTTGGCTGGCTTGCAATATGGTGACCAAACGATTATCCGCGACGGCGAAGGTCCGAAGCTCGACGCCTTCCGTGCCCCGACGGACAACGATGCCGGTATCGGTTATCCGGGTGCTTGGTTCCAGTATGGACTCTACAACCTGCACCACAAGGTACTCGTTTCGAACATCACCACCTTGCCCGACGGACGTTGCCAGCTGAGCTTCACAGTCGAAAGTCAGGCTCCCGAAGGTTCGCGCCAGGCTTATGGTGACCGTGACCGCACTCCCGAGAAGGTGTACCGCTTTGACGTAGACAAGAAGAAACTCGGTGAGGCAGACCTCAAGTTTACGACTAACCAGGTTTACACGGTTTATCCCGACGGCTCAGTCGAATTGCAAAGTGCCATCTCAGCCAACCGCTCCAACATTGTGTTGCCGCGCATTGGTTACGCTCTGCAGTTGCCGGGTGACATGAAGAATTACCACTATTACGGTCGTGGCCCGATCAACAACTACAACGACCGCAAGACAGGTCAGTTCATTGAACTCCACTCTTCAACGGTAGCCGAACAGGGCATTATGCTTCCCAAACCTCAGTCACAGGGTAACCGCGAGGAAGTACGCTGGTGTGCACTCACCAATGACCGTGGTCAGGGTGTCGTATTCATTGCCGACAGCACCATGTCAGCTTCTGCCCTCCCCTGGAGCCAGCAGGAAATGACCGTGGCTGCTCATCCCCACCAGTTGCCTAAGTCTTCAGGCACTCACCTCCACCTCGATGCCAAGGTAACGGGTCTCGGCGGTGCCAGCTGTGGTCAGGGTGGTCCTTTGGCTCCCGACCAGGTACGTAGCGGCAGCTATGACTTCGGCTTCATCATCCGTCCGTTGAACATCGGTCGCGCGATGCCCGCACACATCAACGAAACGGCACAGGTTTCTGCTGCAGGCGAAAAGCCTATCAACATGGCTCACAGCCGTGTGGGTAAGGTGACCTTGAGCACGGCTGCCAAGAACCGCACCATCGTTTACTCCATCAACGGAGCCAAGAAGGGACAGGTTTACACAGGTGCTATCGATCTGCGTGCCGGCGGTAAGGTAACGGCCTGGTACAAGGAGAACCCTGCACTGAAGGTCGAAATGACTTATCCGAAGATTGAAAGTGTGCCCCTCGAAGTGGCTTTCGCTTCTTCTGAAGAACCGGGCAGTGGCAGTGCAACGCGTATGGTCGACGGTGATCCTTCCAGCATCTGGCACACCATGTACTCCATCACCCTCGCCAAGTACCCGCACTGGGTTGACTTTGACGCTGGTGAAACGAAGAACATGAAGGGCTTCACACTCCTGCCTCGTCAGGAAGGTGCCAACGGTTGGATCAAGGACTACGAAATCTATGTCAGCCAGGATGGCAAGGAATGGGGTGAACCCATTGTGAAGGGTACGTTTGCCCGCAATGCGGAACTCAAGCGTGTGATGTTCGACAAGCCCGTACAGGCTCGCTTCATCCGTCTGCGCGCACTCAACGAACACAACGGTCAGGACTATGCTTCTGCCGCAGAGTTCACACTGATTGCTGACTAAACTCAGTTTTTCCACAACGGAAAAAACATACAACGAAAGGATGCGTCTCCGAAAGAAGGCGCATCCTTTTTTTGTGTGTGACAACGATCACTCCTACTCTTGATGATAGCCTATACCGTGTACAGGCTTTGTACCCATTTATACCACGATTTGATGAAGAAATACCTTTAAGAATACGCGGCTATAATAGAAAGCCACAATGAATTACAAATCTTTAAGCAAATAAACGGGGGGGGTAAAATAGATGCTAAAATCATTTGTACCTTTGCAAACGAATCTTTTAACTATCAACCTTATAGGGCTGATTTTACCATTTTCTACAACTGAAAAAATTTACCATCTAATTCTATCAATCTATCAACAACCTAAGTATCTATGAGAAAATTAGTCTCTCTCTTTGCCCTTTGTACCTGCACTTCGATGCAGCTTTGGGCAGACAAGGTGCAGGTCTCTACGACTGAGCCCAATGCTCAGGCGAAGCCCGAACACCTTTACACGATGCAGAATGGCAACGGCCTCTACGCCAACGCCACCACTGCACCGACGCAGACGGAGGAAAACCGAGGTCTGTTTGCTTTCTACGCCGTGCCTGACAAGACCGATGCGTACTACGTTTACAGCCATTCAGCCAAGAAGTGGCTCACGTACACACAGGCTGACAGCTACAACAACGGCATCAGCTTTGTCAAGATGAGCGACACGAAGGTGGAAAACGCTTACTTCAAGGTCAGCAACTATGCCGGGGACAACTACGAACTCCAGCCCTACACCACTTCAGGCACGAACGACAAGTATCTGAACTGGTTTTCGGGTACTTCGCAGAATCCCCTCGACGGTACGACTACGCTCGGTCTTTGGGAACAAAACGGTAATACAGACGGCGGCAGCCGCTACACCTTCACCGAAGTCAGCATCAAGAGCTACACTTACACCATCAGTGCACCCGAAGGGGTGAAGGTGACCATCGGCGGTAAGGAGTACACCAACGGAAAAACTTACACGCAGGAGGGTTCGCTCAAAAAGGATAATGTCAGTGTCAACGTAGCAACCAACCAGTTTGCCGCCATCTCTATTGATGACGTAAAGGGTACGATTAACGTACAAGTGGTAACCATTCCCGAACAGGCTGACAAAGAGCTCTATACCAACGCTGTGCTCTACCCGCAACAGCAGGAAGCTGTAGGTGTAGCTACTATTGAGACGAAGGACAATGTTTATACGCTCAGCAATAAGGTGCTGGCAGCCAGCTTCATGAAGGTGGGCGACGCGCTCTTCTTCGCCGGTTCTAAGGCAATGGATCTTCAGGCTGGTACGGAGCCCTTCACCGTAGCCTTTGGCAGTGGGGACAACGTACCCGCTTCGGCCATGACGCTCAAGAGCGTAGAGACGGCTGACTTGAAGCCCGTAGAGAATGCCGTAGGTGGTGCAGAACACTACAACGGTAAGGCCATCGTTGCCAACTACGAATACAAGTACAAGGATTCACTCGTACAGATTGTTTGGCGCGCTGTGCTTCGCGACGGCAGCCACTATCTCCGCACGGAAATGGAACTCAAGGGTGTAAACAACGTGGATATGTTTAACATCATCCCGATGATTTACAACGTTGACACCAAAAAGGCAGGTTCTACACCTGCAGCCATCGGCAACACGCGCGGACAGGTACTCGTAAGCAACAAAATCTTTGCCGGTATCGAAACGCCGACGGGTTACAATACGATTGGCGGCGCAACGGGCGACGAAGATAAGTGGACGCTGGAACAGACTCTTGACCCTGTTGGCTTGACGAAGGATTCTTGGACACAAGTAGAAAAGGAAAATATTCCGAACCGTGTCATTGAAGCTACGGGTAAAAACCACCCCAATATCATGGCTCACGAAATTGAGAACGTTACGCTCAAGAAGAACCAGAAGGTGGAAATCCTCGTGAAGTACAAGGCTGGTGCCAACCGCTTGAATCTGGGTGGTGTAGACCTGCTCGATGGCAGCAAGAACATCAGTGCCAGCGACTACCACAGCGCATTCACAGGCAACGCTCACAGCAACAACACGTTCACCTTCATTGCTCCCAATGACGGTACGTTCTCACTCCGCCTGTTTGCTGAAAATGCCTCTGAGCCTATCACGGCAAGCTGCGATGTCACAACGACCATTTACAACCCCAAGGAAGGTGCCATCGTTACAGCTGACATCGTAGGTATGCAGGGACGCTGGAGCCGTAACACCACGCTCGAAGCAGGCGAAACTTGGAAGGTTTCTTCGGTGGTAGGTCTCATTGCCCAAGACGGCAAACAGGCTGAAACGGACATCACGAAGACGCAGAAACGCCGTTCATTCCTTGCTTACTCCGAACGTGAACGCGCAGTGCCTTGGCGTGCGAACCCCGTTTACATCTCCTGGTACGAACTGAACATTGACCGCAACAACGCACAAGACCCGACGAAGAACTTCGTTTCCAAACAAATGGAAGACGTAGTCAGCCACTGGAAAAAGGATATGTACGACCGTTACGGTGTAGCTCCCCGCAGCTTCGTCATTGATGATGGTTGGGACAACTACGGCACGTGGACCTTCCACGCTGGCTTCCCCAACGAAATGCGTGACTTCTCGAAGATTGCAGCCGAAATGAACGCCGGTGTGGGCGCATGGCTCGGTCCGGTCGGTGGTTATGGTCAGAGTGGTAACTACCGCCGTCAGTACTGGAACGGCAAGGGCGGTATGCAGCTCTCTAACCCGGCCTACTACAAGGTATTTAAGGATGCGGCTTACAACTTGACACAGAATCAAGGCGACTTCACCTTCTTCAAGTTTGACGGTATCTCAGCTCAGTTCTCTGCTACGGGACCCGATGCCGGCGATACGGGTAACGAGAATGCAGAAGGCATCATCCGCCTCGAACGCTACGTGCGCGAGGAACTGAAGCGTGACATCTTCTTCAACACAACGGTAGGTACTTGGGCAAGCCCCTTCTGGTATCAGTATACCGATGCTACCTGGCGTCAGGAAGGTGACTACGGCGAAATGGGTAATAACAAGATTGACCGCGAAAAGTGGATTACCTACCGCGACAACCTCGTTCACCAGAACTACGTGACGAACTCTCCGCTCTGCCCCATCAACACGTTGATGACCCACGGATTCATCCTCACGAAGTATGGTGCTGTAAGTAAGAACATGGACTACGAAGCAGTGCTCCGCGAACTCCGTTGCGCCTTCGTCTGTGGTTCGGGTATGGTGGAACTCTACAACGACTATCCTTTGATGAACTCCATCAACAAGGGACAGCTTTGGGCTGACCTCGCTGAGTGCATCAGCTGGCAGAAGCGCAATGCTGACGTTCTCCCCGATGCTCACTGGGTAGGCGGTGATCCCTGGACGGGCAGCAAGAGCGAAGTATACGGCTGGGCTGCATGGAACGGCAAGAAGTCTACGCTGGCACTCCGCAACGGTGCGAACGAGGCACAGACTTACAAGTTTACACTCCGTGAAGCACTCAACATTCCGGCTAACGTAACGGGCAAGATTGTGCTCCGCAAGTCGTTCGGCGTACAAGACGCACTCGAAGGTCTCACTGAAGGTCAGGCTATCGACATCGACCAGCAGTTGACGGTTACGCTCCCCGCCAGCAGTCTCTTTAGCTACGACGGTCTCGACGCAGCTGTTACTCCCCAGGCTGTAACGGGCATCAACCTCACGCCCGAAACGGCTGAGAAGACGGTTGTAGAAGGCAAGAATTACGTCATCAAGGCTACCGTTGCTCCTGCTGAAGCTTCCTTCCCCGCCCTGGTTTGGACAAGCAGTGATGAAAATGTAGCTACGGTTCGCGGCGGTCTCGTACAGGCTAAGAAAGAAGGCAAGGTGACCATCACGGCTACGGCTATTGACGGATCGGAAGTAAAGAGTACTATCGAACTGACGGTAACCTCCAAAGTACAGGAACCGTACGCTGTAAACTTTGACAAGGACGCAACTCCCTCACGTACGGACCGCCAACTGCAAAGCGTCAAGCTGACTGTCAACAACAAGGCTGAAAGCGCACAGCAAATTACGCTCAACGGCAACCAATGCTACTATGACCTGACAGAAGCTCCCGAAGGCCAACTTACCTGCCAGACAGGCGATATGTTGAAGGTAGCTTTGGCTCACAAAGGTAACTGGATGAATGCCGCAGCTTTTATTGACCTCAGCAATGACGGTAAGTTCTCCTTTAACGAAGGACAAACGGATCAGACGGGTACAGACGTGATGACCTTCAGCTTCTACTCTGGTAACTTCAATGATGACTCAAAGGGTGTGAATTCTGCTGGCGAAGAACTGACGGGTGGCAATCGCAACACCATGGATTGCCCCGAATTTACGGCTCCTATGCAGGCTGGTAAATACCGCATCCGCTTCAAGTATGACTGGAACAGTGTAGATCCCGGCGGTCAGCTTGCTGCTGACGGTACGCCGACGGGTGCAAACGGTATCCTCGCTAACGGCGGTGCTATCGTGGACGCTATACTTGAGGTAACGGATGCTCAGACGGGTATCGAAGGCGTTACAACGGAAACTAGCAAGAATGTCATCTACGACCTCAGCGGCCGTCGCCTCAACGAAACTCCTGCCAAGGGTGTTTACATCAAAAACAATAAGAAGTACGTGAAGTAATTGACGTACAGTATATAATGAGGCAGCAGTTCCTGTGAAAGGAACTGCTGCCTTTATTTTTGTGTGGAAGCTATCGTAAAGTTTTCCGCAAGAGTTGAATGGCTCTCGGGGACTCCCCGAAGACAATTCCGACACCCGGAACGGCTCTCGGGGACTCCCCGAAGGCAATTCCGACACCCGGAACGGCTCTCGGGGGCTCCCCGAAGCAATTCCGACACCCGGAACGGCTTGCGGGGGCTCCCCGAAGGCAATTTAGACACCCTAAACGGCTCTCGGGGACTCCCCGAAGCAATTCCGACACCCGGAACGGCTTGCGGGGGCTCCCCGAAGCAATTTAGACAACCTAAACGGCTCTCGGAGACTCCCCGAACGCTTTTTAGCAACTACAACGACTTGCGGGGACTCCCCGAACACTTTCTAGCAACTACAACGGCTTGAGGGGACTCCCCGAACGCTTTCTAGCAGCTACAATAAAAAGCAAAGGCTTTAGCTGGTCGGTAAAATCAGCTAAAGCCTTTGTAATATAAAGGAATAGAGGTCAGACGAGATGAATACGCTACGTTAGGATATTCAGGGATTAACTTTCCAGATAGTAGTCTATCGAAGTTACTACGCGAACAGTTTTGATGTGAGGCGTGTACTGGTCACGGTTTTCAATGGAGAAAAGTCCCTGTTGTGCCGTCTTAATCTTACCCAGTTTGCTCTCAGAGTCCTTGGCGAACTTATCGGCAGCCTCACGGGCGTTACGGGTGGCCTCTTCGATCATAGCAGGCTTGACTTTATTCAAACTACGAAATTCATACTGCACTTCCGTGCCGTATTCGTTGGCTGAAATGACAATGCCCTGTTGCAACAATTCGCCGACACGGGGAATAAGATTGCGCACGCGCTCGACATCGCCCGAAGAAACCGTGATGATGGAGGTCACGTTGTAACGGTCGCGCTTCTTTACGTCGGACGATGCGTAACGGTCAGCATAAAGGTCTTGCATCTGCGGAGCACCAGCCGTGATATCCTTGGCCGCTATGCCGTTCTTTTGAAGGAAGCTGATAATCTGTCCATTGACGGTGCGAATCTGCGTGTAGAGGGCCTGCATATCGTTTCCTGAGGTCTTGTACACCAGGGGCCAGATGACATGATCGGCCTGTACTTCGCGTTCGGCGAGGCCGCGCACCGAAACATGACGATCGCGCGAGGCTGAAGCGACATCGGCAAAACCGAGATAAACAAAGAAACCTGCAATAATTAAGCCAACTGCTAAAAGAAGGGCTTCTAAACGATAATTCTTCATAGGGCAGGAGGATTTGAGGGTTAGAAAAGGGGGTAAGGTTATGAGATTGTTACTAGAGCAACTACGCTTGCCCAGAGTCGATTTAAATCGAACTATATCGACATCAATCGACTCAAGGCTATAGCTGGAACAAGCGGCGGGGCATTGAGACAAGCGGCGGGGCACTCGCTTCCCCCTACGCCTGTTCCGCTTCGCGCAACATCACGCGCACTTGCTCAAGTATCTCGAACAATTCGCTGACAGTTTCCGCACGCAGCATGGCAATGCGCGTTTGGCGGAAATTGGGAATGCCCTTGAATAAGGGAGAGGCTGCGAGATGGCGACGCACATGCAGGATGCCACGATACTCATCAATGCGTCCGACACTTTGACGGACTTGTTCCTTGAGCACATCGAGTTTCCAGTCGGTGGTCATCGGAGCGTAGTCAGAGGGAACGACCTGGTCTACACAGTGGTCGGCCTGGTGGAGCGCATCGTGGATTTCCTTGAATATCCAGGGGCGGCCAAAGGTAGCACGACCCACCATAATGGCATCGACTCCGTAATCATTGAATGCACGCAAGGCTCCCTCGGCTGATGTGATGTCACCATTACCGATGACGGGTATACGCATACGCGGATTGCGCTTCACTTCACCGATCAAGGACCAGTCGGCTTCACCCGTATACATCTGTGCACGCGTACGACCGTGAATAGTCAGTGCCTGGATGCCGCAGTCCTGTAATTCTTCAGCCAAGGGTACGATAATCTTGTGGCTTTCGTCCCAACCCAAACGGGTCTTGACCGTCACGGGGACATCTACCGCATCGACTACCGCCCGCGTGATTTCAAGCATTCGCGGCGTGTCCTGCAAAAGTCCGGCACCAGCCCCTTTACCTGCCACGCGCTTGACCGGGCAACCAAAGTTGATATCGAGTACATCGGGATGGGCACGTTCAACTACGATTTGAGCGGCATCGCGCACGGCTATGGGGTCTTTCCCGTAAATCTGAATGGCTACGGGACGTTCTTCGTCACAGACGGTGAGTTTCTCGAGACTCTTGTTGACCATGCGCACCAGGGCATCGGCAGCTACAAATTCAGAGTAAACCATCGAAGCACCAAGCTGGCGACAAAGCAGACGGAAACCGATGTCGGTCACGTCTTCCATCGGAGCTAAGAGCACTGGGCGGTCGCCCAAATCGAGATTTCCTATAATCATAATGTGGGAGTTAAAGGGGATGAGGAAGTGGGACGTAACGCACGACGCACATTGAGCAGTCCGAGCCCGATGTGGAGCGCACCTAAAGCGAACAGGGCGCCTGCGGACCATTCTTCCATAAAGTGAAAGACTTGGGGGAAATACATCACACCCAAGGCAAAGAGGTTGTTAGCAATGTGAGCGGGTAAACAGAGCGACAGATTGCCCGTTCGCAAGTAAAAGAGACCGAATATCCACCCGATGACAAAGGCGGGTACGGCCTGCGCCCAATTCTGATGAACCACGGCAAAAGCCAAAGCGGCGACTGCGGCTGCAAGCCAGGAAGGAAGATGACGCTGACGCAGGTAACGCACGATGCCGGCACGGAAGATGAGTTCCTCGGTCAACGGACCAACGAGAACCAACAGCAGGACACAGAGGGGATGGTACTTCATGGCGTCAAACTGGGCCTGCATACCGTTATCGGAAAGATGAAAGGGTTCCAGTACCAAGGAAAGGCCAAACGCCAAAAGGGTGGCGGCCAAAACAGCAAAGAAAATCTGGCGCGGACGCGGTCGTTGGCTCTTCCACACGAATGCGTCCTCTGAAGGGGGTGCAGTGAGCCGCTTCCAACGAGGTTCGAGACGATAGAACCACAGGGCCAAACCGACGCAAAGAAGGCAATCGACAACAAACATCGCCGTGCCCATAGCGATGGGTTGAACTGTTAAGGATTCAAGGCTCGCTCCTTGACCAAGGCGGCTCTGTTGTGAGAAGAGAATGGCCAACAGACCTGCCACCACTTGCGACACAACAAAGAGGAGAAAAAGGAGCAGGGCTTTCATCGTTCGCTCAACATTTGACGCACCGTATCAGCATCTACAGCTAGCTGAGCTTGAAGGGCTTCGATGCTACTGAAACGCTGTTCATCGCGCACTCGACGGTAAAACTCTACCCGGATGTGCTTACCATAAAGATCACCCCCTGAATAGTCAAGCAAATGGGTCTCGATGGACTGATCGTGTCCGTTATCAAGCGTAGGACGCCAACCGATATTGAGCATTCCCATGTAGTTGAAACTGTCTATCCACACGCGCACGGCATATACTCCACGTCCAGGTACCAATTGCTCAATGCAGTCGGGACGAAGATTGGCTGTGGGATAGCCCATTAGCGTGCCTGCTCGGTGACCTTCGACGACTTCGCCTTCCAAAACATAGGGACGTCCCAGGCAGGTGCGGGCCATTTCAACATTACCACCCGTCAAGAAACGGCGGGTTGCGGAGGAACTGATGCGGAGGTCGTCAGCTTCGAAAGGACGCTCACGCAAGACTTCCAGGCCTAACTCTTTCCCATATTTGACGTATTCCTTATATCCGGCAGAGAGGTCGCTTCCGAAATGATGGTCATAACCTACGAGCAGACATTTCACACCGAGTTCGCGACAAAGTATCTGCTCCATAAAATCGTGGGAAGTCAGCATGGACATGGCTTGATCGAAATGAAGGAGTACACAACCTGCCAAACCACAGGCTTCGAGCAAGCGGAGTTTCTCTTCATTAGTTGTCAACAATTCAGGCCAATAGCGGGTATGGGTCAGAGCAAGCCGAGGGTGCTCTTCAAAAGAGATGACAAGGGGTAACAAGCCACGACGAGCGGCCTCAGCCTTTACTTGTTCGATAAGATATTGGTGTCCGCGATGAACCCCATCAAAGAAACCGATTGCGGCGCAATAACCCTGAGCCGCTTCGTTCCACGTACGGAACTTCTTAAAGCTGTAGTTTGCCATTTTCATCGAAATATTTAAACCATTCGCTTCCAGCCGGGGCAAGCAGAGATTGCAGACCACAGGCACGGGCGCTTTCACAATTTACTTCACTGTCGTCAAAGAAGAGTACTTCAGAAGCCGGAACGCCCAAGCCGCGCACCACAGCGTCGTAAACTTCAGATGCGGGCTTTTCAGCTCCGAGTTCGTAGGAGAGGAAGATGGAGTCGAAGAAGTCGTCAACCGTCTTTCCCTGGTAACGGAAGAAGTCATCACAGGCCTGACGCCAATGCACGGGATTGGTATTGCTCAACAAGCTAACAGGATAGTGTTGCTTAATACGTTGGAGCATGTCGAGCCTTTCTGTAGGAACGCCTATCAAGTAGTCTTCCCAGGCGGCTACGATTTGCTCATCGGTTAATGCAGCATTGCCTGACAGTTCGCGCAGGCTGGCGCAAAACGCTGGAATACCAATTTTTCCGCTTTCTAACTGGGAGAACACACCGGCTTGACGATAAGTGCCAAGGTAAGGACGAATATCAAAGCCTAAGGCGGCAAACGAACGGATGCAACGCTCGCGGTCTAAATCAACCAACACACCGCCAAAATCGAATAGGAGAATCATGAGAAGGGAGAAAGGGTTAGAGAGTATAAAGTTGGGTTGAATGGATAGAGAAGTCGAACTTTCGTTTATTTCTCCTGCTTCACCACCTTATAAAGCTTATCGGAAGGGCGAATTTTCTCGGGTACGGGAATCGAAACGCGCATTCCCTTTACAGCCTTCTCTACAGGACCATTGTCGCCGTGAATATCGGTTGCTTCGACATAAAGTGCCCCCGTTGTTGGACCGATAATAAGCATCTTATCGCCCACTTCAAACTCGCCTGCTTCGATATAGAACTCACCCACTCCGAGTTTGGAGAAGTACTTCATGCCCTTACCTACGTATTGTTTTTTCTCGGTAGCGTGCGAACCATAGACGTCGCTCCACTCACCCAATTTACGACCCAGGTAATAGCCATCCCAGAATCCACGATTGAAGACGGTGGCCAAACGCGTGGTTAATGACTCGACTAACTCGGGCGTGAAGGTTCCCGCCTCAACAGCGGCTATCGCTTCCTTGTAACAGCTTACAACGGTGTAAACGTATTCGGCACTGCGGGCACGACCTTCGATCTTGAACACACGCACACCGGCCTCCATCATGCGGTCGATAAAATTGATTGTCTTGAGGTCCTTGGGACTCATGATGTATTTGTTGTCTACATCAAGCTCTACACCGGTTTCGCGGTCGCGCACGGTATAACTGCGGCGGCAAATCTGCATGCATTCTCCCCGATTGGCTGAACGACCTAAATTGTCGAGAGAGAGATAGCATTTGCCGCTAACTGCCATGCAAAGCGCACCGTGGCAGAACATTTCGATACGGATGAGTTCGCCCTTCGGTCCACAAATCTTTTCACGCTCGATGGCTTCATAAATTTGGCGCACCTGGTCTAAGTTCAATTCGCGAGCCAACACGACTACATCGGCAAAGCGTGCATAAAACTTCAACGCTTCGACATTCGAGATATTGAGCTGAGTCGAGAGGTGAACTTCCTGACCAATCTCGTTGCAATAGCTCATTACGGCAACATCACTGGCAATAATGGCAGAGATACCGGCTTCATGGGCGGCATCACAAATGCGGTGCATGAGTTCAATATCTTCGTCGTAAATGATGGTATTGACCGTCAGATAAGACTTTACACCTTGTTCAGCACAACGGGCCGCAATATCGCGAAGATCGTCAATGGTGAAATGACTGGCACTGTGGGCACGCATATTGAGGGCTTCAATGCCGAAATAGATGGAATCGGCTCCAGCCTTCAGCGCGGCGGCTAATGCTTCACGCGAACCGACAGGAGCCATAACTTCGTATGTATTCATGAGAAAAAACTAAGTGAGAAAAAGAATGAATGAAAAAATCTGACAACTTACTCAATGCGAGTGCCACAACCTGCACCCAAGGCATCGGCACGGGTAATGACCACGCGCTTTACCCCCGCTTCGACTGCTGCAAGGCTGTTTTCGATCTTAGGCAACATGCCTCCCGACACAATGCCTTCGGCCTTGAACTGTTCGAAACTCGAACGGGTGATAAGGGGAATCACACTTTGCTCATCCGCAGGATTGGACAACACTCCGGCATGTTCAAAGCAATATACCAAAGTGACCTCATAGTATGGTGCCAAAGCTTTGGCTACTTCGCTGGCTATCGTATCGGCATTGGTATTGAGCAACTGTCCCTGGCCATCGTGGGTCAACGGAGCCAATACGGGAGTGATTCCAGCTTCGACTAATTGTGCCAGACGTGCACCGTCTACCCGATCAACATCGCCTACAAAACCGTAGTCTACTCCGTCCTTTAAAGGACGACGATGGGAGCGAATCAAGTCCATATCGGCACCCGTCAGTCCCAAGGCATGAATGCCAGCTGCCTGCAATTGGGCAACGACATTCTTGTTGACGCTACCTCCATAAACCATCGTGACAACTCGGAGCATATCCGCATCGGTGACACGACGGCCTTGTACCATGACGGTTTCAATTCCCAAATGAGTAGCCAAGTCTGTTGCACTGCGTCCTCCACCATGCACGAGTACTTTCGGACCAGGCAAAACAGAAAAATCGCGCAGGAATTGTTCCAACGCGTCGGGCGATTCGACGATCTTACCACCCACTTTCAAGAGTGTCAGCACTTTTTTCATAGGGGCAAAGATAATGAAAAGGGAAAGCAACCGTACGAGGGATTGGCTTTTTTCTCCTCAGGAGGAATCTCCCCTGCGGTCTTCTTCCCATTGGGTTTCGGATACGAAAAAGCCACTGGAGGGAAACGGCAAAGCCTTTCTGACCAGTGGCAAACAATACTATTTAAAAACGGAAGATTATAAATCCATCTGTGCTTCATTAATAAGGCGGCGAATGTAGTCTACATCCTGATTGGGACAAATCATCAACAAGTCACCTTCTTGAGCGACCAAGAATCCATCCAATCCCGCTACTACAGCCTTCATTTGCTTGGGCAAGCGAACCATGCAACGTTGCGTTCCTGAGAAAAGCACCTTGGCTCCTCCACTGACCGCATTTCCATCGGCATCTTGCGACGAAACTGCATGCATCTCGGGCCAACAACCTACGTCAGCCCATCCATAATTACACTCTTGCACCACAACGTTTTCACACTGCTCGAGGATAAAGAGATCTAACTGTCGCGGCACCCTTTCGGTGAAAGTAGAACGTACGTAATCCATCTCGGCTGCAATGGTCAGCATTTGTCTGGCTACCACTTCAGCTGGTTGAGAGGGACGATTGGCTAGTTGGTCCAAACATTTACCCATCGTTTGGCCCTTCCACATAAAGATACCCGTATTCCAAAGGAACTCGCCGCTCTCAAGAAAGAGGCGGGCATATTCGATTTCCGGCTTTTCGGTAAAGGACTGTACCCGATAAAGCTTCTTTCCGCCCACGCCATCGCCCATCTGAATATAACCATAGGCCGTATTAGGCAAAGTCGGACGCACCCCCATCGCCAAAAAGTCCTCATGCTGATCGACGTAATCCAAACCTTTCAAGACCTGTTCTTCGAACAAGTCTGCATGCTGAATCAACTGATCGGCTGGAGACACGATCACATTGGCATCGGGATTGACCAAAACGGCATGCCAAGTGGCCCAGATGGAGGCTGGAGCCGTATTGAGTTGAACGGGTTCAGGAAATATATTTGCTACGGGTAATTCAGGAAGTTGCTCCTGTACCAAGCGAACATACCCTTCATAAGTGGAAACGAAAATATGATCAGCAGGAATAAAACGAACAAAACGATCGTAAGTCTGTTGCAACAACGTACGCCCCGTACCAAAGAAGTCGATAAACTGTTTGGGCATCTCCTTCTGACTCGCGGGCCACAATCTGCGTCCTACGCCACCTGCTAAAATAATGCAGTAATTATTCAGCTGCGGTTTCTTCATAGCTTCATGGTTTTAGTTCATTGTTTGAACAAGCCGATTGATTACTCTCACACAATTTAGAGGGATATAAAAACAACCTAGCCTGATCATGTTCTGCGAAGATAGGAAATAATCCATCGGACTACTCCGCAACCTCGACTAAAAAACTCAAAAACTACCACATTCCCCAGTATATCTTCCATTTCGAACAAAGAAATACGCTATAAAGTCAAACGAACGCTCCCGAAAGCAAGGAATCATCCAATGCATCATCTAACGTAGAAAGGAAATAAACCAGCCTTTAAAATAGCTTACTAAGGTGGTTCCGCGAGGAAAATCCCCCATTTATCTTATTATTTCAATGCAATTTCGCTATTAGCTGAAGATTTTTCCATCAAACCTTTGCAACTTTCAAAAAAAGCACTACTTTTGCATCGCTTTAAGCCTCAAAGCTAAGAAGCAGCCCAGATGGCGGAATCGGTAGACGCGCTGGTCTCAAACACCAGTGGGGAAACCCGTGCCGGTTCGACCCCGGCTCTGGGTACCATCCAACGCTTGACAATCACAAGATTGCCAAGCGTTTTTTTGTATGCATACTTGCGACGAACACGAGCAACCCTACAGATTTGTGTGAATGCCCTTCCTCTTGCATGCTTCAGCATCCAATCCACATATCAATAAAACAAAGTCGGCAAGCTATCCCTTTCAGAAAGAGAAAGCTTGCCGACTGGCGTTTAACCTCACAAAGGACGGCCTAAACCTAGACCATATAATAAGTTAGAACATATAACTCAATCCAATGGTAAAGTTAGAGTTGTGGCTAGATGATTCATCCCAAACCTTAGAGAAACCATACTCATAGCCCAAACCAATTTGGAACTTAGAAACTTCCACACCAAGGCGAAGGCCCCAACCACCATCGAATACGTTAGCACCATCATCACCGAAGAAGTCCGTCTTCATATCACCACCGCCAATGGGTGAATCGACATCAACCTTATGTTTACCACAAACACCAAAAGCAAAGTAAGGACCCGTCTCACCAAAGATGGAAACATTGTCACCTACATGGAAACGGTAACCAATCTGCAAGGGCAGTTCCAAGTAACCCGGGTTCATCTTGTACTTAGCAGATACACCCTTATACTCAGCATCGTACTCAGCACCCTTCTGCGTGAACAACAATCCCAAGTTACCATACAGGTTGTCTGTAAAGTTGTATTCAGCACGTACACCCGCATGGAAACCAATGCGACAATCTGCATTGATATCTGTGATCTTGGGTACATTCATACCAGCAGTAACACCAAAGCGGAACTCACCTGCTTTCTGAGCAGAAGCTGTCATTGCTCCTAAGCTAAGGAGGGCAGCCATACAAGCTATTTTCGTCTTCATATGAATCATTGTTTTAAGAATTCTCCATCAAGAGAAATTCGGTTTAACTGGGAGCGAAAGTACAGGTAGGAAATGAAGCGAACAAATTCTTTTCGCGAATCTCAAAGAAAAGGCGAAGTTTAGAACACATATTTCGCCCTTCAGTTAACATCAATCCTTTTTTGGTAACATAAAAGGCCATGCCCCGTTAGGTTTAATACGCTCGAACGGGAACGTCTAAAACCTAACGGGGCATGTCGTATTTAAACAAGCCGTTAACGGGCTTTATGCATCGATATTAGCGTGCAAAGCATTCTTCTCGATAAACTCACGGCGCGGACCGACATCGTCGCCCATAAGCATCGAAAATACATAATCTGCATCGGCAGCATTCTCAAGCGACACCTGCTTCAGGAGACGAGTCTCAGGACACATGGTAGTTTCCCACAACTGATCCGGATTCATTTCACCCAAACCTTTATAGCGTTGCGTCTTGATGCTACCTTCCGAACCGTCGCCATATTTGTCCATAAAAATCTGACGATCGCGATCCGTATAGCAATACTCCTGTACCTTACCCTTTGTGCAACGATACAGAGGAGGCATCGCAATGTAGAGATAACCATCCTGGATGATTTGAGGCATGTAGCGATAGAAGAGGGTCATAATCAACGTAGCAATGTGCTGACCGTCCACATCGGCATCCGCCATGATAATCACCTTGTGGTAGCGAAGTTTGTCCAGGTTAGCTTCCTTCGAATCTTCACCCAAGCCAAAACGAATACCCAAAGCCTGAATGATGTTGTTTACTTCATCACTTTCAAATGCCTTGTGCCACATCGCTTTCTCGACATTCAGGATTTTACCGCGTAAAGGCAAAATGGCCTGTGTCGCACGGCTTCGACCTTGCTTGGCAGAACCACCTGCCGAGTCACCCTCGACAAGAAACAATTCACAAACAGCAGGATCCTTCGAAGAGCAGTCGGCCAACTTGCCCGGCAGGCCACCACCTGAAAGCGGACTCTTACGCTGCACACTTTCACGCGCCTTACGAGCAGCCACACGCGCCGTAGCAGCCAAGATTACCTTGTCAACAATCAACTTAGCTTCCTTGGGATGCTCCTCCAAGTAATAAGTCAAAGCTTCACCTACGGCCTGGTTCACCGCACCAGCTACTTCGCTATTACCCAGCTTCGTTTTGGTCTGACCTTCAAACTGCGGTTCAGCCACCTTCACTGAAATCACAGCCGTCAAGCCTTCACGGAAGTCTTCACCCGTGATTTCCACTTTGGCCTTCTCCAGTTGTTTGGCTGCCGTCTCCTCCGCATACTTTTTCAAGACACGGGTGACAGCCGAACGGAAGCCTACCAAGTGGGTACCACCTTCAATCGTATTGATGTTGTTGACATAAGAATGGAGGTTTTCGCTATACGAAGTGTTGTACATGATTGCCACCTCAATAGGGATGTTATTCTTTTCCGTTTGGATATAGATTACATCGTTAAAGAGATGCGTACGCGAAGAGTCGATGTACTTCACAAATTCACGAAGTCCGAAATCCGAATGAAACACATCCTCGCGCGTATTGCCTTCGTCATCGGGACGCAAGTCACGCAACGTAATGGTGATACCAGCATTCAAGTATGCCAATTCGCGCATGCGATTGGCCAATATATCATACTTGTAAGTTGTCGTCGTAAAGATGGTCGCATCGGGCCAGAACTGCTGACGCGTACCGCGAATGGTCGTTTCACCGACCACTTCCACGGGAGCTAAAGGATGCCCCTTTGCATATTCCTGTCGGTAAATTTTACCATCGCGGAACACCTGAGACACCATCTTGGAGGAAAGTGCATTCACACAGCTCACACCCACACCGTGCAAACCGCCCGATACCTTGTATGAACCTTTATCAAACTTACCGCCCGCATGGAGCACAGTCATCACCACCTCCAAAGCCGAACGGTGTTCCTTCGGGTGCATATCGACAGGAATACCACGACCATTGTCTTGCACAACAATGGAGTTGTCTTCGCAGATTGTGACTTCGATTTGGGTACAATAACCAGCGAGAGCCTCGTCAATGGAGTTGTCTACCGTCTCGTACACCAAGTGGTGGAGACCTTTCTCACTGATGTCACCAATATACATTGCGGGGCGCTTACGTACAGCTTCGAGGCCTTCCAGCACCTGGATATTACTGGCACTGTATTCGGCTGCGCCTTGCTTCTCTAAATCTTCCATGTAAACGTGTCTATTTGTGTAGAGGCGGGCATTTTTGGCGGGGTTCCCCGCTTGCCCAAAATGTACGCAAAGATACTCATTATTTGGCGATTAAAGGCACGTATGGAAACGAAAAAGGGTCGCTCCCGTTGAGGAGCGACCCTTGATTATATGGAAGAATGAATTACTTCACGAGTACTTTCACCTTACCTACTACATAAACGCCAGCGGGGAGACCCTTCGTAGCGTTAGCAGCCTTCACGTTCTTGCGAACCAATACACCGTCTACAGAGTAAACGTCAACTACAGAAGGAAGAACAACAACGTCAGCATTCGTGATGTTGTCTACTACAACCTTACCAAGTTCGAGGTTTACATCACCTGCAGCAACACCCTTCTCGTGCTTAGCGTTGAAGTAACCGCTATTCACACCGATAACAGTGTTCTTGGTTGCAACAACCTTGCTACCACGGAGGTAAGCGTAACCAGCAGCAACCGTATCTACTTCGCAAAGCGTACCCTGGATACCGTTAGCATCGAGTGCCTTCGTAGAATATTGAAGCTCAGATACATTGGTAATAGCATCCATGCCATAGTCGAACAATGCAGCACCATTCTCAAGAGCTTGTTCTGCATTTTCTACATCACGACCCAAGATAAAGGGAGTACCAGCAGGAATCGGCTCAGTAATTTCAGCCAAAGCAAACTTCTTGTCATCAGTCTCACCTACGAGTGAGTAGGCAGTACCTTGCACGCAGTAAGCATCAACCGTTACAGGAAGCGTTACAATCTGGTATGCTTCGTTAGCAACAGGCATTGCGAGCTGAGCATAGTCAATCTGAGGAACAGCTTCGAAAGTAAACTGAGCATTCCAGTCATTAGGATCAGCCCAAGTTACCATCTGACCATTTGAGTTCACGTTAAGCTGCTTATCCTTACCTGCATCGAATACGAACATAAGAGGCTTTGACAGGATTACGGGGATTTCAACCGGCGTTACGCTCTGGCCTACTTCACCATTCTGAGCAGAAAGATACATACCCGTACCTACATTGCGGAGAACAATCTTACCCTTTTCAGCCTTCTCAACATACCAATAATAGTTAGTCAAAGCTGAATTCAACGTATCAGTAAGTGCAGAAGTAACTGTTTCCCAAACTTCGTTGTCAGCAATCACACCATTATCATTGGTTACAATTGCCTCGTTGGTAGCACCTTCAGGATAAGTAAAGTAAATCGTATTTGCATTGCCGTTATTCTTAGCATAGCACTGAGCTTTGTAAGAAATCAGCTTCTTATTCCAAGCCTTGCGAGAAGCACCGCGGAGACGGTAAATCTTATCAGCTTCGGGGAGGTTGATACCTTCCTTGAAGGTTGCCACTGCAGTGTTGAGTTTCTCAACTTCTGCAAGGATTTCCTTGGCAGACTTGCCATTCGCATCGTATTCGTTAGCAGCCTTAACAGCAGCCTTGAGTGCTTCGAGACCTGCAGGAGCATACTGAGCGAGTTCTTCGCCTACGAAGCCCTGACTTTCTACATTGTTAGCAAATGTCTTAGCTTCCTTCGCAGCATCGAGAAGAGCCTGAGGATTGGGGAGTTCCTTCATGAAAGCATCGTATGCCTTCTGGAGGCGATCAATCGTAGGTTGCGTAGCCTTACCAGCAGCAACTTCCTTCTTTGCAGCTTCCAAAGCAGTAGCCATTTCTTCGCGAACTGCCTGAGATACCTGCTGAATCAAACCACCATTGGGATCAATCGTAGCGGGGCTGTACACCGTCATTTCGCTCAAGCAGAAGTAACCACGGTTACCTCTCGGATCGTTGATGTTATACTGCGTAGCGATAGCAGCACACTTGATGTAACGGTAGCTACCTTCGAAAGTAGTACCTGCAACACCAATCGCATTGGGGATAACCGTATCCTTTTCGCAATCGGGATCAACACCAGCCTTCAGCGGCATACCGATGCTCCAGTCTACCTTACCACAACCGAGGAGCGTCCATTCTGCAGAGTCAACTACAGCCTTAGGATCGTTAGAACCGAAGAATGCAAATTCCATAGGATAGTCGTTATACGTACGACGCTTTGCAATCTTCACCATGATACCACCAGAGATTTCCTTCTTGAGGTCAACACCTACATAGTGATATCTGTCGAGAGAAGGTGTGAACGAACCACCAGACCATGAAGTATGGAAGTAAGAGTTCACATCATTGTTTTTACCGAATTTACCATCAGCCAAAGCAGCAATCTTACCTTCATTGCTCTGCAATACGGTGCAGAAGAAGTTCGTAGAGTCCTTCGTCAAGCCGTTGCTGAAGTCAGCATCCTTCGTACCACCGCTGATAGCCAAAGAACCTGAGTAGTCAACCAAAGCCTTACCGTAGATTGTGTTCAGCTTTTCATTCAACTTGGCTTGTTCAACTTCAGCAGCGATGCGATCGATGTCAGCCTTCGCTACGTCATTGAAGAGGTAGATGTTGTTGGGGTTAGCAATGTCGTTCCATTCAAATACACCGCTGTTAGCGAACTTAGAGTGGAACTGACGACCCTTTGTAGAGTCAGCCTTCATCTGATAGAAGACAAAGCCCAGCTTCTTGCTATTTGCTTCCTTTGATTCTGCACCATCGAAAGCAACAAACAACGGAGTCTTTTCTTCCGTCAAGATGTAGCAATCTTTGTCAACCTTGAAGGCTGCATTGGTCTCGGCACTCATGTAAGTACCCGTGTAGAGGTTCTGTACATAGTAGAGATCCTTCTTACCTGCAGAAGTCAACTTCCAGATATACTTAGCGTCAGCAACCTGTACCTCACCAGCAGCGGGAGCCTTATCGCCTTCATAGACACCGCCAGCACCCCAGAGGAAGTCAAGACCAGACTTCTTTTCGCTGGTCATCCAGTGGTTGGTCGTAGTGCGAATAAAGTAGTAACCACCGTCAACCAAAGCGTTGAAGCCCTTGTCCATCAAGTCATTGTAAGCCTTCTTCAAGTCAGCGCAAAGCTTGTCAGCCTGCTCATCGGTAACCTCACCACTTTCCAAAGCTTGATTAGCTGCATTGTACGCTTTTTCAGCAGCATCTACGAGTTCCTTCTTATACGTACCAGGGGTTGTACCTGTGGTATAATTGTTCGGATCCACTACGAAAGCCTCAACATAAGACATCAACTTTTCTTGACCCTTCAATACAACGAACTCATAAATTCGGAATACGTTCGTATCCGTATACGGGAAGTAGCTGGGTTCCCACTGACCTGCGATGTAAACCGGAGATTGCTCACCCGTTTCTTCGTCGATATCAAATTCGTTGCGGCACAATACAAAACCTGTTACAGAAAGATCCTGCTTGTTTGAGTTTGCAGCCGTACGAGGATTAGATTCTGCACCATCAACGATTTCTTCAAAATTTAAAACCGTCATTTCGAAGGCATCTTCCTTCTTGTCGGTATACTCAACATAAGACTCACCTTCTGAGCCTTCGATTTTAGCGGGATCCTTCACATACTTTTTCGTAGACTTCTGCTGAAGCAAGTAGAGAGGATGGCCATCTTCGCTCTGCTTTTCGAGCTGGATGAAGTTGTAGATACAAGCATCGGAAATGGTATTTGTCCATTTTGCCGAGCCATTCAGATAACCAGCGGGGTGGTCGCTTGAGGTACCCGGTTCATAGAGCAAGACGTCTTTGCCGACAATCTGCTCGGGTGTCTCAAGGAGCTTACCCTGACCGTAATCCTGAGCCACCGCATTGGTGATTCCCACTAATGAAAGCAGGAAAAATGAAAGGAGATTGTAAAACCTTTTCATTGCGTTAGATAAATATTAAGTGAAACATTAGAAAGATTGATTTTCAGTGCAAATGATTTAAGCAAAAGAACAAAAATGGGCGAAACACCCACTTCTAGTTCGGGGCAAAGATAAGCCTTTATTTCGATAATGAAACTTCGGCTTGGCTTTTTTTTGTCCATCTCCTATGAAATATAGAAAGGGGCTGCACTTCACTCAGTGCAGCCCCTTTTCCGGACAAGAACATAACAATCTTAATATTCTACTTAACTCGATGCAAAGGTCGGGTGTTTTACTTGCCCGGGAAATACCTATTTAAGGGTATTCTGCAACGAGCCTTATTTTTCCTTGAGCTTTCAGCTGTTTATTTCAGTCGATAGCCCAGCGTTATCAGCCCCGAAATATTTCGGTCGCCCGCACGGTTAAACTTCGCCAATCCAAAGTCCGCTTCGAGTCCCACGAGGACACCCGAGGGAAACTGATAGCCCACTGAGGCTTGAATGCCTGCATCAAAGCGGTGAGTTCCAGGCTCCTTGAATGTCTTTTTCTCGTAATACATTTTCTCACTGCCAGGTCGGGTCGTGTCGCCCTTTGTCGTTTGTTTGCCCGCTACACCGTAAGCCACATAGGGCCCTGCCGACATAACCAGGTAACGCGATTCGCCTGTGCGCCAATAGTAAGCAAACAAGAGCGGCACCTGCACATAATTTTGCGTAGCCGAACGGCTCATGATGCCCACCAAGGGTTCACCCGTTTCCTGGTCAAAGAGTTGATTGCCTGCATCGTCAAAGACAAAGACCTCCTGATTGGCATCTTTCCAACCTTTACCATAGACTTCAAAAGTCGGTACAAAACTCCAATGCTGGTCGAGCTCTATCTCATAGCCTACTCCGGCTTTGAAGGCACCAACTGCCTTCGCCTTGCCATAATGCGAAGCTAAACCGCCACCAAACTTAAAGTGTACACCCTGAGCGCAAAGCGGCTGAATGCCTGTAAAGACCAGAAAAGAAAGGAGAGAAAGAAGTATTTTATACATAAAGGAATAGAATAAGCAGTGGGGAAAAATTGAAAAATGAGGAATGAGGACAGAGAGCGCAAAGCCTGCCGTTCGCCAGCTTCTGCCCGACCCGCTTACTCAAAGAACTGACGCCAATCGTCTTTCTTGCGCTTACGGGGCACCTCAAAATCTTTTTCGGCAGCCTTTTTGCCACCCTTGCGTGCCTTCTTCTCAGCCTTCCAGCCAGCTTTCATCTGACGGGCATCCGCCACTTCAGCATAAGTTTTAGCACGGCGAGCTTTGCCTGCAGACTTAGCGGGAGCCATTCCCTCTTCGCGATCGGCATGATCCACCACCACCTTGCGATCGCCCACCTTGACACGCTTCATCTTAGCCAAGACCAAAGCAGCATCTTCGCTCGGCACTTCAAAGAAGGAGCAATTGGCTGTCAAGTCAATGCGTCCAATCTCAATCTTGCTGTCACGCACATAGCGGTTGACCAAGTTGATGATTTCGCGGGCATAGAAGTTATCGCGTTTACCCAAATTGATAAACAAGCGCGTATAGCCTTCTTCCGCCTGGGGCTTACCGTCCTCTTTGCGACGACGTTCCCGACGCGATTTACCCTCCGTTTCCTTGCCGCTGTCTCCGCGACGGTCAGTGGGTTGCTCGATGACAGGAGCGTCTGCATAGTAACGAAGGAAGTGACCGAACTCACGGCTTACCACTCGCTTGATGAGGTCCTCCTTCGTCAGCCATTCCAGTTTGCGGAACACTTCGGGAAGGAAGGGAGCGATTTCCGTCTCATTGACCTCAATGCGTTCCAACTCATCCATCACCTTGTAAAGTTGCTTCGTACAGATTTCTTGCGGTTCGGGCAGCACGCCAGCCTCAAACTTCTTGCCAATCACCTTTTCGATGATGCGTACCTTACCCTTTTCACGCAAGTGGATGATAGAAATACTCGTTCCTCGTTTGCCTGCACGTCCCGTTCGTCCCGAACGGTGGGTGTAATTCTCCACGTCGTCGGGGAGTCCGTAGTTAATCACGTGGGTCAAGTCCTCCACGTCCAAGCCACGGGCAGCCACGTCGGTAGCCACGAGGAGTTGCGTGTGGTGTTGACGGAACTTCTGCATCGTCAGGTCGCGTTGTGCTTGCGAAAGGTCACCATGCAGTGCTTCGGCATTGTAACCGTCGCGGATCAGCTGGTCAGCCACCTCTTGCGTTTCGATACGCGTGCGACAGAAGATGATGCCGTAAATACGCGGATAGTAATCGACCACACGTTTCAAGGCAACATACTTATCCTTGGCGTGAACGAGGTAATAAATGTGGTTCACCTTCTCGGCACCTTCGTTTCGCGAGCCCACCACGATTTCCTTGTAGTCGTGCAGGTAACTCTTCGCGATGCGTTCGATTTCCTTGCCCATGGTGGCAGAGAACAGCAACGTATTTCGTTCAGCCGGCACGCCTGCCAAGATGGCATCAATGCTTTCGGTGAAGCCCATGTTCAACATTTCGTCGGCCTCGTCAAGCACCACGTTCTCCACGGCATCCAATTTGGCAACGCCACGGTTCATCAAGTCAATCAAGCGGCCCGGGGTAGCCACAATCACCTGGGCTCCCTTCTTCAAGGCACGAATTTGGCTCTCAATGCTCGAACCTCCATAAACGGCAAGGACATGCAGGTCGTCAATATAGCGAGCGTACTCTTTCAGGTCACCCGCTATCTGTAGACAGAGTTCGCGCGTCGGGCTCAGAATCACCGCCTGTGTCCGCTTGTCTTTCGGATTAACCTTTTGGAGCACCGGCAGACCGAAGGCTGCTGTTTTTCCAGTTCCTGTCTGGGCCAGGGCAATGACATCGTTGCCCACACCGAGCAGGTAGGGAATTACTTCTTCTTGTACGGGCATCGGGCTTTCGTACCCCATCTCGCTGATGGCGCGGCGAATCACTTCCGATACGCCTAACTCTTCAAATGTTTTCAAAATGAATGGGAATTGATATGGAGCGACTTTACTCCAAGGTGCAAAAATACGACAAAAGCGGCGTTTAGAAGGCTTTTGGCGGAAGAAGGTTGAAAAAAGAGGATACAAGGACCGAACTGGAAACAGAAAGACGCGTTGCTATGCTGCTCCCAACGAGCGTCTGAACAGGACGAAGGGTGCCAACTGCAAAGACAGCTTCCCGTCTCGTTTAGTCTGCGCACCCCGACACTGCCAATTTGAGGGTTGCCCTCTCCTAGCCCTTCACGCGATACCGATTGCCTGGCATCCGCTTCACGCTCCCCATTTCTTCCAAGTCAAAGAGCAAGTCAGCCAACTGCGCCACGGTAAAGCCCGTTTGAAGAGCCAGGGCATCCATCGACAGCCCGTCATTCCCCGCGAGGACATCCACCACCCGCTCTTGTTCGGCCGTGTAGAGGGGAAACAGCTGTGGCTCGCTCGGCTGCGACTTTGCCGACTCGGTAGGCCAATTGAGCAGTTTCACCAGGTCGGCTGCCGAGGTCACCAAGCTGGCTTGATTACGTTGTATGAGCTGGTTGCATCCGGCTGAATAAGGGTCACCCACCCTGCCGGGCACCGCCATCACCTCCCGACCGTAACTGCTGGCTATGGTTGCCGTAATCAAGGCGCCGCCCCGGTCGGCACTTTCAATGACCAGCGTAGCTTCGGCTATACCTGCCACAATGCGGTTGCGCCTTACGAAGTTTCCCTTGTCGGGCACCGTCCCCGAAAAGTATTCGGTGAGCAGTCCGCCCTGACTCACCATTTCCTTGGCCGTGTCGCGGTGCAAACTGGGATAAATACGATCCAAGCCGTGCGCCAAGACTGCATAGGTAGGCAGTCCGTTGGCCAAAGCCGCACGATGGGCATGAATGTCTACCCCATACGCCAAGCCACTGACGATGGTCACATCGGGCACTAAGTGTGCCAGGTCCGCCAAGATGCGTTCACACAGGTCTTTGCCGTATTCGGTGATGTGACGCGTGCCAACCACACTGAGCACTCGGCGACGCGGAAAGGGTACTTTGCCGCAACAGAACAACTGCAAGGGAGCATCCATGAGTTCTTCTGATTTCAGCAACAAGGGATAGTCGTCACTCGTAAAGGGAAAAACCTGAATGTGGTGTTGCTCGCAAAAGGCCAGCTCTTTCTCGGCACGGGCGCGAGCTTCGCTATATCCTTCCCGACTTTGCTGCAACCGAGCCCACAGTTCACTGGGTGAATGGTTATCGGCGAAGGCGGCTTCGGCCGATCCGTAATAACGGAGTAACGCCAAGGCTTGAGGTCGGGTCAGGCCTGGAAGCAGGGAGAGCATGAGGGTAGCTAACGTTTCATTCATAGGCAGGATGGATTGGAAGATGGGAACAAAATGCCCCCAAAGGTTCATTCAAGAAAAAAGAGGGAATGCCTTCGGTTATTCCGATTCATTCCCCACAGTGCGGTCTTTATTCTCCTCCCTTTTCTTCTGGAAAGAAAAGGTCATCGAGTTCCTGACACGGAGCCAGCCTGCCGTTTACCAAGCAAACGGTCTCGACGGTCGATTTCAACACGGGCTTATGGTCGGGCACTCGGTAGATGTCCTGCACAAATACATATTTAATGCCTTCCTTGCGCAAAGCCAGACAAGACTCAAAGCTGTCTCCACTCCGTAAGGGGCATTTAAACTGCAGTTGCATCCGCGCCACCACGGCATCAATGCCTCGCGCGTGAAGGTCGGCAAAGCTTACCCCACGTGTACGGAGAAACTCGTGACGGGTATGTTCGGTGTAGTGTTGGTAGTTGGCATTATTGACAATGCCCTGAAGGTCGCACTCATAGTCGCGCACCTTCATGGTTAATGTATAGAGGTATTCCATCATCAGAAAATTTTAATCATTCAAGGAAATGACCGGGCTCTCCTCTCCCACTTCGCCCGTCTGTCCTTTACGCCGCAGGTATTCGCTGCCAAACCGACAACGCAGGCAGTCCTTCCGGTCGCAATAATGTTGGCGAAGCTGGATGAGGGCTTGACTGTCGGCTGCATGGCTTACACGGATACCAGCACGCTCCCAACAGCGGGTGATGTAGTTGCGCTCGGCGGGCAAGTTCTCCAACAACTGGAGAGCACACTCCGCGAGCGCTTCGTCCTTGCGGCTTCGGCCATAAGCAAAGAAGAGGGGCACGACCGAGTTTATCAATAAGAGGTTGAGGGAAGCCGTTTGCAAGACTTTGTCGGTCGGTTCGTGAACTTCCCCAAAGGCGTAATGAGTTTGCCAATAGGGCGTGGCTCGTACCCGAAAGAGCGCACGCAGGGCTTTCGCATCGGTCGTTTCCAAGAGGCGCGACAGGTCAACCCTTCGCTCCACATAGAGTTGGGTGAGTTGGGATAAGCGTACGGTGGGAAAGTTTTGCGGCCGCATCCGTCCGAATTTCCAAATCTTACGATCGACGGACTTCAGGTCGAATTTGTTTTTCAGAAAAGCATATTCAGCCCGTAGGCTTTTGAAGTAATCATCTTGTTGCTCCTCCTTCCACGCATCCGTTTCGAGCAAGCCCGCTTGCCCCATAAAGAAGGCTTCCACCTGGAAGGGGTTGTCCCGGTGTTTACCCACTTGACTCGGTTCGATGGTCAAAGCCCATTGTTCGAAAGCATCGGCGTTGGTACCAAAACCGAAGTTGCGGGCCAGGGTGATAAAGAAGGCACGTTCCCAGTCACCCCCGGTTTGGTCGAGATAACGCTGAATGCGCGCCGTCTTTGCTTCGAGCCGTTCGATAGTCAAACGACTCATCCATTGATGTACGATGAGGGAAGGCACATCGGGGATTACCCGATAGCAAGGGGGATAAGTTTCTTCGGCTATCAGTTCCTCGTAGTTAGCACGTAGCTGTGGGGGAATAGGAACGACAATTTGGGGAATGCTTTTCCCGTCCTGGGTTCGCACCTCACCATCCACTTCTGACACCACATGCAATACGACATTATTATAAGCAGGGTCTTGGTCGTGATGGTGCCGATACCAGTCGGACGACTTCAAGTGTATCTCTACATTGCCCGCCCACACCATACCGGCGAGGCGAAATTTCGCATTAAAGAAGTCGGGGCCGGCATGCAGCAAATTGTGTACGCCGACGTCAATGACTTCGACGGTTTCGCCTCGGTCACTGACAAAATGAGCCGAGGGATAGAGGTGATGTTTCCAAACGTAATGCAGCAAGAACTCCATATTCTGTTGGCTTTGGTTTAATCCGCCAAAGGTAGAACATTTTTTCGGAGCGTACAACTGAGAAGGGGGCTGTGAGAGTGAAGAGATTGTTTGGCTGCGGCATGCCGCTACTTATTAATAAAGGATGCGATTCCGGCGGAAGGAAAAACGGAAGCTCGGGAATCGAAGAGGAAGTACGGTCGCGGCATGCCGCGACCCATTGATAAAGGAAACTATTTCGGCGGAAGAAAGAAACTACTGCTTTGGGTCGCGGCATGCCGCGACCGTACAACATTGGCGACCCATTAATGGAAGAGGCTGGTTCAGCGGAAGAAGATTGCTACTTAATTCATCCCTTTGGGAAACCCGTTTTCAAAGAATACGAGCCTTCCCAACCCCATGGAAAGCCCGTCTCCCGCAAAAGCTAAGCTCGGCAAGCGCGTGGAAAGGGGCGCACGCAACGAGACGAAACTCCCCCCATGTCGATGGCGTGAAATCTGGCGCAATACATCGTTTACAACGAACACTGAAAGCCTCCTCGCTTTTCTACCCAAGCCCTCTCCCCCTCTCAACTGCGCCGCTACGAATAAAAACTTGTATTTTTGCGGCTCTGAAAAGTGTCGCGTCGTGCCCACCCTATACCATTCCTAAAGAAAGAAGGGAAGCAACCAACGAAGACACTAACAACTAAGAAGACTATGCAAACCATTTTTCATTACGATGTCATTGTCGTGGGTGCAGGCCACGCAGGATGCGAGGCAGCTTCGGCAGCCGCACGCATGGGTGCGAAGACTTGTCTCCTCACAATGGATATGAACAAGATTGCCCAGATGAGCTGCAACCCCGCCATCGGCGGCATTGCCAAGGGACAGATTGTCCGCGAAATCGATGCACTCGGCGGACTGACGGGCGAAGTGACCGATGCTACAGCCATTCAATTCCGCATGCTGAACCGGTCGAAGGGACCGGCCATGTGGAGTCCCCGTGCCCAGTGTGACCGTGCCCGCTTTATTACGGAGTGGCGCCACCGACTGGAGAACACCCCCAACTTACACATCTGGCAAGACGAAGCTACCGAGATACTAAGCGAAGGAGGAAAGGTATGCGGCCTCCGTACCATTTGGGGAGCGGAATTCCGTGCCCCTGCCGTTATCATCACAGCGGGAACCTTCCTGCGCGGTTTGATGCACATCGGCCGCAAGCAGGTTAGCGGAGGACGTTGCGCAGAGCCTGCCGCAAGTTTTCTTACCGCCTCCATCGAAGCCTTGGGCATCCGTAGCGCCCGCATGAAGACGGGTACGCCCGTCCGCATTGACAAGCGTTCGGTTCACTTAGACGAAATGGAATTGCAACCCGGCGAAACCGACTTTCACCGTTTTTCCTTTATCAGTCCGTTGCGCCCCCTGCCCCAATTGCCCTGTTGGACGTGTGAGACCAACGAGCGCGTACACGAGGTGCTCCGCTCGGGATTGGCAGATTCACCGCTTTACAACGGACAAATTCAGAGCATTGGGCCACGCTACTGCCCGAGCATCGAGACGAAGTTGGTAACCTTCCCCGACCGCGACCACCATCCCCTTTTCCTCGAGCCCGAAGGCGTTGACACAAACGAACTCTACTTAAACGGCTTTTCATCGAGCTTACCGATGGACGTACAGATCGAGGCACTCAAGCAAATGCCGTGTTTTCGTGACGTCGTAGTCTATCGTCCGGGCTATGCGATTGAATACGATTTCTTCGACCCGACCCAACTCTACCATACGTTGGAATCGAAGGTAGTCGAAGGCCTCTACTTTGCCGGACAGGTCAACGGCACCACGGGCTACGAAGAAGCAGCGGGTCAAGGCATCGTGGCGGGCATCAATGCGGCACTGAAATGCGGTGGAAGCGCTCCGTTCACCCTCCACCGCGACGAAGCTTACATCGGGGTTCTCATTGACGACTTGGTGACCAAGGGTGTCGACGAGCCCTACCGCATGTTTACCTCGCGTGCCGAATACCGCATCCTGCTCCGACAGGATAATGCCGATGCCCGACTGACGCCCTACGCCGAACGATTTGGTTTGGCAACGCCCGAACGTTTGCAACGGTTTCACCGGAAGAGCGAAGGGATTGCCGCCATCTTGGACTTCTGCAAGAACTTCCCGATTAAAGCACCGCGCATCAATCCGTTCCTGGAACGCCTGGGCACAGCTCCCCTGCACGGCGGATGCAAACTCTTCGATTTAATCAACCGTCCGCAGATATCCTTAGCCAACTTGGCCGACGAAGTGAAAGGCTTCAGCGAATTCCTTTCGCAGATTGACTCGGACCGCGAAGAGACGATTGAAGCGGCAGAAATCGAAATGAAGTACCACGGCTACATTGCCCGCGAACGCGCCCTGGCGGACAAGATGCAACGCTTAGAGCATATCCTTATCCGAGGTCGCTTTAACTACGATGAACTCACCCAATTAAGCACCGAGGCCCGTCAGAAGTTGAAGAGCATTGACCCCGAAACGCTGGCACAAGCCAGCCGCATCCCGGGTGTCTCGCCCAGCGACATCAGCGTATTGCTCGTTCTCTTGGGGCGTTAAGCTGCTACGTGCGGCTTCAACACCATGCGTTTGGTTAAAGTAAAACTTGAAGTAAACCCAACACACAGAGCCCTAAAGCTCAAAAAACCGCGATTTCAACGAGTTTTTTGTTCGCGTTCCACGTGAAACAAAAGTATACACCGCTACTCATTATCAAACAAATTATGAATACAAAACTGTTATTGGACAATCTGCGAAACGTCCCCGACTTTCCCAAACCCGGAATCCACTTTAAGGACGTGAGTACCCTCTTCAAGAATCCGGCTTGCATCCGCGAGATGTTAGACGAACTTGTACGTCTCTACCAGGACAAAGGCATCACCAAGGTGGTCGGCATCGAGAGCCGTGGTTTCGTCATGGGCGCGATGCTCGCCGAGAAACTGGGAGCCGGATTCATCATGGCACGCAAGCCCGGTAAGCTTCCTGCCGAAACGCGCAAAGCGACTTACCTCAAAGAATACGGTTACGACACCATCGAGATTCACACCGATGCCATCGACTCCAATGACGTTGTGCTCATCCACGACGACCTGCTCGCAACGGGCGGTTCGATGCAGGCAGCGTACGACCTTGTCCAACACTTCGGACCGAAGAAAACGTACATCAACTTCCTTATCGAACTCCAAATGGAAGGTCTCGAAGGACGAAAGTTTCTCGGCAAGAATCTCGACATTACCACCTTGCTCACGATTAACGAGTAAAAAAAATCCCGTTTCATCTCCCCACCCGCACACCTCACCGTGTGCGGGTGTTTTCCTTTTTTACATCCTATGCGCCCCCACGAAGAACGCGAACAATACCTCAAAGGCATCGTCAACAACTTGCCCGAATCGCCCGGCTGTTACCAATACCTCGATGACGAGGGAAAGATTATCTATGTCGGCAAAGCCAAGAACCTCAAACGGCGGGTCAGCTCTTACTTTAATAAGGAACAGCAAACACGCAAGACGCGCTTGCTCGTGAGTCACATCCGCGACATCCGTTATGTGGTGGTGAAAACGGAAGAAGACGCACTCTTGCTCGAAAACAACCTGATCAAACAGTACAAGCCACACTACAACGTACTGCTGAAGGACGACAAGACATATCCCTCAATTGCCATCTCTAACGAATACCTGCCCCGCATTTTCAAAACGCGCCAACGCAACAAACGAGGGGCAACCTACTTCGGTCCGTATTCACACGTGCCGACCATGTATGCCTTGCTCGACCTCTGCCGCGAACTCTACCAGCCGCGCCCCTGCCACCAGACGCTGACACAAGAGGGCGTTGAAAACGGGAAATACGAGGTTTGCCTGGACTACCACATTCACCGTTGCAAAGCTCCCTGTGTGGGCAAACAGAGCCGCGAGGAATACCTGCGCAACATTGAAGCTTGCAAGGAGATTCTGAAAGGGAACACGGCTGAACTGGCACGACGTATGCGCGAGGAAATGATGAAGCTGGCAGACGAGCTTCGCTTTGAGGAGGCGCAGGAACTGAAACGCAAGTACGATCTCATCGAGGGATTCCGGGCGAAAAGCGAAGTAGTGTCGTCGGTCTTGCACAACATTGACGTATTTCACATCGAGAGCGAAGACCACGTGGCTTACATCAACTACCTGCACGTAACCAACGGGTGCATCACTCAGGCGTTTACCTTCGAATACAAGAAGAAGATGGAGGAAACGGACGAAGAATTGCTCACCTTAGGCATCGTGGAGATGCGCGAACGCTACGGCAGCCGTTCGAAGGAAATTGTGGTGCCCTTTGAGGTAGACCTGCCGAGCGACATGGTCGTACAGACAGTGCCGCAGCGGGGAGACAAGCGCACTTTGCTGGAATTGTCGCGACTGAACGTAAAACAGTATAAGTTTGACCGTTTAAAACAAGCGGAGAAACTCAACCCTGAACAGAAGAAGACTCGCTTAATGAAGGAGATTCAGCAAGACCTGGGACTGCCCCACCTGCCCTTGCACATCGAATTGTTCGACAACTCTAACATCAGTGGCGAGGATGCCGTAGCGGCGTGCGTGGTCTTCGAACAACTCAAACCAAACAAGAAAATGTACCGCAAATACCACATCCGCACGGTGGTGGGTCCCGATGACTACGCCTCCATGCAGGAGGTGGTGCGCCGACGCTACGGACGCATGAAGGACGAAGGCGAAAAACTACCCAACTTGATTATTGCGGACGGTGGACGGGGGCAAATGGAAGTCATTCGCCAAGTGGTCGAAGACGAACTGGGGCTTTCCATCCCCATTGCGGGCCTCGCTAAGGATGACCGCCACCGCACCCGCGAACTGCTCTACGGTTTCCCACCGGCCACCATCAGCCTCCAACCCGACAGCCAGCTTTTCCGTACACTGACGCAAATGCAGGACGAGGTTCACCGCTTTGCCATCCAGTTTCACCGCGACGTCCGGTCAAAACGACAGACCGCCTCGGAGCTCGACCAAGTACCCGGAGTGGGTCCGGCAACCAAGAAAGCACTCCTGGCACACTTTAAAAGCGTAAAACGGGTGAAAGAAGCCGAGCTATCGGAACTCCAAGCGGTCGTGGGAACTGTCAAGGGCGGAAAAATCTACAGCCACCTCCACCCCGACCCGCAATAAAATCGTACATTTGCGACCCTATGAGAGCAGTAATACAACGCGTAAAACATGCCTCCGTAACCATCGAAGGCAACCTGAAATCATCCATCCAGCAGGGCTTTCTCATCCTCTTAGGAATCGAGGAAGCTGACGAACGTGCCGACGCCGACTGGCTGTGCCGAAAAATTGCCGGCCTTCGCGTCTTCGACGATGAAGCGGGCGTAATGAATTGCAGCATCACCGACGTAGCTGGCGAGGCTTTAGTGGTCAGCCAGTTTACGCTGATGGCTTCGTACAAGAAGGGAAACCGCCCTTCGTACATCCGTGCGGCACGCCACGAACATGCCATTCCCCTCTACGAATACTTCTGCCAAACCTTGGGAGAAGCACTCGGAACTCCCGTTCAAACGGGGGAATTCGGGGCAGACATGAAGGTGGAGTTGCTCAACGACGGCCCGGTCACCATCTGTATGGATACAAAGAATAAAGAATGACTTTAGCTGAAGCACAACAACGAGTAGACGAGTGGATTAAGACCTACGGCGTACGCTATTTCAGCGAGCTGACCAACCTGGCTTGCCTCACGGAGGAAGTCGGCGAATTGGCTCGTATCCTGGCACGCCGCTACGGAGACCAATCCTTCAAGGCGGGCGAACCGACCGATCCATCGGAGGAAATGGCAGACGTACTTTGGGTGCTCCTCTGCCTCGCTAACCAAACGGGGGTTGACCTCACGGAAGCACTCGAAAAAAGCTTTGCCAAAAAGACGGCACGCGATGCTACCCGCCACCTCAACAACCCGAAATTACAAAGCGGTATAAGCGAGGAATAATGCCACCTCTTCGGGGATTGGCTACGCGGCTTCCCCACCCCATTCCCTTTCCATTCCCCCACTCTAAAATTCATCAACTCATAATCTGGCATTCCGACGAATGCCCAATACCTTATTTGTATGTCAGAAAATCATTGCCACTGTCACGCTGACCACGATGCTGAACAAGGCACGGGTAGCGTTTACGAACAGGCCTTTGCTAAGTTTGACCTCCACCTGCACGATGAAGCAGTCAGTGAGGCCGTACACCAGTTGGTAGAAAAGCATCAGGCACAATACAACACGCTGGAAGTAAAAAAACAACTTCTCAGCACGGTTGAACTCACCACGCTGAAGGTGACAGACTCACAAGAAAGCGTGCTGAAATTTACGGAAAACGTTAACCGCTTTGCAGAAGAACACCCCGACTTGCCCCACTTGGCCACGGTTTGTGTGTATCCGAACTTTGCCAAGATTGTGAGCGAATCGCTCGAAGCAGACGGCGTAGAAGTTGCCTGCGTAGCTGGCGGATTCCCCTCTTCTCAGACCTTTATTGAAATCAAAACAGCTGAAACGGCACTGGCCGTTCACGACGGCGCAACCGAAATTGACTGCGTCTTGAGCGTCGGTACTTTCCTCAGCGGTGACTACGAAACCTGCGCTGACGAGATCGAGGAAATCAAGGCTGCCTGCGCTGGTCGCCCGCTGAAGGTTATCCTCGAAACAGGTGCCCTCCAAACGGCTGAAAACATCAAGAAGGCTTCAATTCTCTCGATGTATGCCGGAGCTGACTTTATCAAGACCTCTACGGGCAAAATAGAGCCCGCTGCTACGCTCGAAGCGGCTTACGTGATGTGTACCGCCATCAAGGAGTATTACGAGCTGACAGGCACGAAAATCGGCTTCAAGGCTGCGGGTGGTATCAAGAACGTAGATGAAGCCGTGAGCTTCTACACCGTTGTTCGCGAGATTCTCGGCGAGGATTATATCAAGGAAGGCCTCTTCCGCATTGGTACCAGCCGCTTAGCCAATCTCTTGGTGAGCGACATCCTGGGCAAGGAAGTGAAGCCGTTCTAACACGGCCTAAACGCCATTAAACCATACAAACAGCGGGGCGAACCGAAGAGGTTCGTCCCGCTGTTTGCGTAGGAAAGGGAAGGAGAAACACGGTAGCACATCTTCGCTGCATTACCAACGACGCCTCCTTCACATTAATATTATTCGCTCTCCCATCTCTCCTTTCCAATACCCCGAAAGAGCAACAGACAAAAAAACGTTCGCCCTCTGCTGAGAGGGCGAACGCTATCCTGAATTAAACGGAGTTTAAGATTACATCTTCCGTTCTACTACGAAATCAATATAACCACGGAGTGCCTCCTTGACCGCAGGATTCTGCCAGTGCTCCAGGAGGGCAAGAGCCTCGTCGTGCAACTCCTTCATCTTGGCTTCGGCATAGGCAATACCCCCCGCTTCCTTGGTGAAAGCTACGAGCGATTCGATTTCCTCACGGGTGGCTTCACCGCTTTTTACACGGCGTGCCCAGGCATGAACTTCGGGACGATCCGTTGTCTGAAGGGCATAAATGACGGGAAGGGTGAGCTTGCCTTCATTCATGTCGTTATAAGTGGGTTTACCAATTTCACTCTCGCGATAGTAGTCGAAAATATCGTCGCGAATCTGGAAGCAAATACCAACCAATTCACCGAAACGACGGGCACGTGCCACATATTCTTCGGGAGCATCGGCGGCAATTGCACCTAACTCTGCACAAGCAGCAAAGAGGGCTGCCGTTTTATGGTGAATGATATGAAAATAAGCCGATTCGGTAATGGCTTCGTTGCGGATGTTTGCCAACTGATAGACCTCGCCCTCAGAGAGTGTACCACCAAGCTGGGCGATGATTTGAACGATACGAATGTGGTTCGTCAACGCAGCTTGAAGCAGGGAAAGGGAAAGGAGATAGTCCCCCAAAAGTACCGCGACCTTATTGTCGTAAACGGCATTGACAGAACGTTGACCGCGACGCTCTCCGCTCTCATCGACAACATCGTCATGAACGAGCGAAGCGGTGTGGAGAAGTTCGAGGGTTACGGCCGCACGCAAACTGTCCAGCGATACGTCTCCGCATTCCTTGGCAATGAGCAACACAAGAAGAGGACGCATCATTTTTCCTTTGCGTCCTCGCACATATTCTAACGCGCTACCCAAGAAATCATCAGGATGATCGAGGGTGCGGTCAAACATTTCTTTATAGGCTTCCAGTTCTTTTTCGACCGGTAAGCGCAAAATGGATAGCTTGTCCATATTTTCAGTTTTCGGTTTACAAAAGTAGTAATTTATCAGCGAGTTAACGCTTTATTCCGTATTTTTGTGACGCGGAGCCTTTCATTCTGAACGGATTTCCCTTTCAACGCGGACAGTTTCGACCAGCCGCTTTCTTACCCGAATACAAACCTCGCGTCGCGTCTTCCCTACCCTTATCTGACGAAGAAGCGACGCGAATACTTTATACGCTACACGCATGAAAACGCTCTACCTCTTAGATGCCTACGCACTGATTTATCGTGCTTATTATGCCTTGATACGTTCGCCACGCATCAATTCCAAAGGGCAAAACACATCGGCTGTTTTTGGTTTTGTGAATACACTGGAAGACGTCTTGCAAAAGGAAAAGCCCGATTTCATCGGCATTGCTTTCGACCCAGCGGGAGGCACGTTCCGTCACGAAGCTTACCCTGAATACAAGGCACAGCGCGAAGCCACGCCCGAAGACATTCGTTGGGCGGTGCCTATTATCAAAGACATTATCCGTGCTTACCGTATCCCCATCCTTGAAATCCCTGGTTTTGAGGCAGATGACGTCATCGGCACACTGGCCCTGAAAGGACAGGAAGCAGGACTGGAAGTGCACATGGTAACTCCCGATAAGGACTACGCACAGCTGGTACGACCGGGCATCTATATGCGCCGACCGGGACACGGAAGTGCAGGGATGGAGAAGCTAGGCGTCGATGAAATCTGCGAAAAATACGAGATTAGCTCGACTTCACAGGTAATTGACCTCCTCGGACTGATGGGGGACACGGCAGATAATGTACCGGGCTGTCCGGGTGTAGGAGAAAAGACAGCGATCAAGTTGGTGAAACAGTTTGGTGGCATTGATGAACTCTTGGCTCACACGGACCAACTGAAGGGCGCACAAAAAAAGAAGGTAGAAGAAAATGTGGAGCAAATTCGCTTCTCTAAATTTTTGGTGACGATCAAGACGGATGTTCCCATCGAACTCAACCTCGACGAACTGTCCCGACGCGAAGCGAATACCGAAGCACTCCGTCCGATTTACGAAGAACTGGAATTCCGCTCCTTCCTCCAAAAGATGGATAAAGCCACTGACCCCACTCCACAGGCTGATTTATTCGGCCCTCTGTTTGGCTCAGATTCGGGCGAGATTACGAGTGGAATTAATCAATCGACTCACAAAACACTGAAAGAAGTTCCTCATAAGTATATTCTCATTAAGAATCAAGAGGATGCTAAATTTCTTTGTGAAAAACTTTTGACATCCCAGACCTTAAGCTTGGACACTGAGACGACCTCCACCGATGCCATACGTGCCCGTTTGGTAGGTTTAAGTTTTGCAGTGGAAGGAGGCGAGGCTTGGTACGTTGCCGTTCCACGTGAAACAGGTGCGGCAAAGGAATGGCTGGAGATTTTCCGCCCCGTTTACGAAAGTGCGACGATTTTGAAAGTCGGACAAAATCTGAAATACGACCTGACGGTACTTGCCTCTTACGGCATTCACCTCCACGCTCCCCTGTTCGACACGATGCTGGCGCACTACCTCGTACAACCCGAGTTGCGTCACAACATGGATTACCTGGCAGAGATTTATCTGAACTATACGCCCATCCCCATCGAGCAACTCATCGGACCGAAAGGACGAGGCCAAAAGAATATGGCAGACCTTACGCCGGCTGAAATCTGTGACTACGCTTGTGAGGACGCAGACGTAACGCTCCAACTCTATCCTCCCCTGCGCGACGAACTTGAAAAGAACGAGTTGACCCGTGTTTTCAACGAAATCGAGATGCCCCTCATGCCGGTTCTCGCCCGTATGGAGCGAAACGGTGTGCGACTCGACACGGAAGCATTGGCAGAAACTGGAAACCAGTTTAACCAACGGCTCGAAGAACTCGAACGCGAAATTTACGAACTGGCTGGTCACCCCTTCCTGCTGACCTCTCCCCGCCAGGTAGGCGAAGTGCTCTTTGATGAGCTGAAGCTCAACGAAAAAGCAAAGAAAACCAAGAGCGGACAATACTCCACAGGCGAGGAGGTTTTGGAGGCCATTCGTGCCAAACACCCCATCGTGGGAAAGATTTTGGCACACCGAGGACTCAAGAAATTGGTCAGCACATACATCGATGCCTTACCCAAGCTGATTTTACCTGAGACGGGACACATCCATACTTCGTTTAACCAGGCAGTAACGGCGACGGGACGTTTGTCTTCGTCAAACCCGAATCTGCAAAATATCCCGGTACGTGGAGACGATGGAAAGGAAATACGCAAGGCTTTTGTCGCAGAGGAAGGTTGCACCTTCTTCTCGGCTGACTACTCTCAAATTGAGTTGCGCATCATGGCCCATCTGAGTCAGGACGAACACCTCATTCAGGACTTCCGCGAAGGTCGCGACATCCATGCAGCCACGGCTGCACGCATCTTCCACAAGCCCCTGGAAGAGGTAACACGCGACGAACGACGCAAGGCTAAAACCGCCAACTTCGGCATCATTTATGGTATCTCTGCCTTCGGACTGGCGGAACGCATGGAGGTATCGCGAACAGAGGCAAAAGAACTGATTGACAGCTATTTCAAGACCTATCCCAAGGTAAAAGAATACATGGAAAAGAGCGTAGAAGTGGCGCGCGAACGAGGCTACATTCTCACCGAATTTGGTCGCCGACGCTACCTGCCCGACATCACTTCGCGCAACGCGGTGGTTCGCGGTTATGCGGAACGAAATGCGGTCAATGCGCCTATCCAGGGAACGGCAGCAGACATCATTAAAATTGCCATGATTCGCATTGACGAACGCCTTCGCCACGAAGCTTTGCAGACAAAGATGATTCTGCAGGTACACGACGAACTAAACTTCTCAGTACCTCCCACAGAGTTGGAACACGTGAAACAACTGGTCGTGGAAGAGATGGAACGCGCCTTTGCCATGAGCGTTCCTCTCATTGCTGACTGTGGTTCGGGCATAAACTGGCTGGAAGCGCATTAAAGCGGACATTGGAACGGGAAGAAACTTTTTTCAATCACCAAAGAAAACGGGTGCAATAAAAAGAGTTTCCTCCCGTTTTTTTCAATGGTAGGAACTACGGCTTCAAAAGCAAGTTCTCCCGCCTCCTATACGCAACAAATACCTCAACCATCCACAATGAAACGAATTTACAGTCTACTGTTTATCCCTTTCTTGGCTTCTTCTCAGGCATTTGCTCAAGACACGAAGCGCGACCAACTAGCCGTCTTCGCTGGTTATGAACAGTTTCCCGAATTGCATAAACGCAACGGTTACGACCTCGGTGTCGAATGGAAACACTACCTCAACAAGCGTTTTTACACCTTGGTAAACTTCCATGCCGGCGTGAACGACGGGACAGAGAAGGTCAGCTACGAACGCGACGGAATTCACTACAACTTTGACCTCAATAACAGCGTAAGAGACTATATGTTGGGCTTCGGTGCTGGTTATGACTTACTGAAAATCAAAAGAAATACGATTTATCTGCAAGCTTCGGTCGGACTCGGTACGACAGATGAACAAATAGACGGCATCGTACTTTCTCCCACGGGGGCTTACGACATAGTCAAAACCTTTACCACTGAGGCTACGCGCTACGCTATCTCGGTTTCAGCAGGCTATGATTACCAACTGACCAACTTCCTTGCCATCGGTGTGAACTATACGGGCTGGCAAATCGGTTATGAATTTAAAAGTTCGGCGAATGCGAAAATCTCATTCTGCTTCTAACTACGCTAAAACACAACGTGACCCGACGGTTTGTTTCCGTCGGGTCACGTTGTGTTATAAAGGAGCAATCCTACCCTTCACTTAAAAGTGATAACGCAAACTGACCATCATCTCCCTGCCGCGCAAGGGAACGCGGAAGTAACGATAGTTCGAATGGGTATAAAGAGATTCTTGATAATCACGGCGATTGAGCAAATTGCGGGCATCGGCACTCAACGACCATCGGTGGGTGATGTCGTAGCGGAAACCGGCTCCCAAGAAACTGTTGACTGCGTAACGAGACGAGGCAATCTCGAACGCCGACTGCGAGAAGTGAAGATAAAGACGCAAGGGCTTTACGGGATAGCAATCAAGTGTCAGGGCGTAATAGCCGTTTTTCAACCGTTGGCGGGCTGCCGAGAACGCATCAGGCTCTTTCCAACTCAGATTGCCCGAAGCCACAAGATGGGCCTGTAGCCACGCACAGGAAGTCCAGCGCAAGGTCAACGAAGCGTTGAGCGCGTGATAACGGAGGTAATCTTCGATCGCATTCTGCGAGACAAAGTCTTTGTTGTAGGCATATTGCACCTGCCCCCGCAAGTAGATACCCGCCTTGCGCCATTGTTTGCTCGTGGCACTCGAGACACTCCACGAAGTATAGGAACGCTCTTTCCACTCTGGGAGCACCAAAGTATAATCGTCTAAAAAGAGCTGAGCTTGCACCAAGTCTGAACGGTCCTGCTGGAAACCCACATACAGATTCCACGAAAGGAGACTATACGTATTGAGATAAGCCAACCGCACATTAGCGAGCTTGGTGCGCTGCAGGTTCAGACTGTCTGTGCCCCAAGTGTAAGTACGATAATTGTTGGCTATCCAACCTTCGTACCCCGGGTTGGTCGTCGAGGCATTCTGATTGTAAGCAACCTCAGCATTCAACTTCCACTGTACGGTAAGCGGATAACTGAAGTCGAGACAAGGAGCACACCACAAACGACGATTCCTCCGTTTACCATCGGCATAACGGTAATGAATGTACTCCACTGGAACCCTCAGTTCCAAACTACCCTCACCCAAAGTGAGATCGTACGAAGGGTCGAACGTATGCAATCCGTAACGGATACGATTCGAGCCTGCAAAAGCGGCCGCACCATCCAAATCCGTATGCTTGTATTCGAACATATAGCCCAGACTGAGCGGTTCGCCCCAAAGATCGAAGGTGGTTTCGGCACGGTGGCGCATCAGCCACTGCGTCAAGGCCGTTGTCTGTAAAGTAGGAGCGGAAGTTGCTCCTTCCTCACCCTGTACAAGTAACTTCTCGTCCGAACGATAGCCGCGCACGATGGAGGAAAACGAATAGATACGACGCGGTGTAGTCCACACGACATGAGCCCTGTTTTGCACGTAGTAAGGGCGACTTTTCCCTTGTTCCAACCAGTGGAGTCCGTTGGCTACCTGTTCGGTATGTGTACACCCGGTGGATACTTCGGCAGTTACCACGTCTTCTACATAGACCCGTTTGTCATTGAGTTCATAACGCAATTGACCTCGAAAGGTACCTTCATTCGTGCGTTGGCGGTGCTTTTCAGCCAACCGAACGGTGTCGGCTGCCGTAATGTAGGCGTTGTAGACGCTGTCGCGGCGGTACTCACGTTCTTGATTATAGAAGGCATTGAAGCGGATGGTCGAGTAGGGTGTGAAGGCATGGAGGTAATTGATGCCGCCGAAATAGGAATGATTGTCCAGGTAATATTGCGAAGAAAAAGGTGGACGACTCAGGGTCGGAGAAGAGAGGAAGGAACGGGGCAAGGGATCGTAAGTATAAAGCCCTGTATAATTGCCCATGCGCTGTGTCAAAGCGCGCAGCGGAGTCCCACTGTTGTTGAGTGCACCCGTAGCAAAGAACTGATTTTTCTTAGCAATCTGGATTGCCGTCAAATCACCGTCCCAACAAAAAGGAGAACCGCCGACACCGACTGACACATCGCCAAAAGGATGCAGCTTATAGTGCGACTTGAGCTTCACATTGAGCGTAGCGTGGTCGTTACGTACTCGACCCTCCAATGCCCGAATGGGCTGGTTGTGCTCCATGACCTGAATGGTTGCCACCGCCTCGGCAGGCATATGCTGCGTAGCTTGATTGTATTGGTCGCCCATCAAGTCGAGTCCCTCAATGTTGAACTTATTGATAGACTTTCCCTGGTAAAGAATCTGTCCTGTTTCGGTGACTTCGATACCTGGCAAGCGACGAATGACATCCTCCAAACTGACATCGTCCTTCTGACGGAAGGCATCTACGTGGTAATTGAGCGTATCTTGCCGCCTCGTAATGGCTTCTGCCCGAATGGTCACCCCCTTGATGGACTGTGACTGTTCGACAAGGCTCACATCCACTTGCCTACGGCTAGCTTCATAGACCAACCGCACCGGCGCATACCCCATCTTGGAGAAGACGAGTTGGGTGCCGCCTTGCTTCACGGGCAAACGATAAGCCCCCGTCGGGCGCGTTACCACATAGGTCAACAAGGAATCACGCGCAGAAAGCAGTTTGCACAGAACTTGCCCCAGCGGTTTTCCTTGAGCATCACGCACCGTACCGTTTACATACACCGTCTGCGCTTCCAAACCAACGAAGTGCCACATTGCCAAACAAAACAGGAAGAGAAACCGACTTACCATACCAATTCAAGCATATTCGTCGCACGTTTCGGATGATTGGCCTCGGGCGTTACCCACTTGCCGTTTGTCAATACCTTGACATTGGCCTCTTCGATAAAGAGATTGTCCCAATTTTCCAAGTCGTTTCGGTAAGCCGTCAAGGCCTTTTCACGCGGCAGATGCATTAACTTGCCCAAGAAACTTTTATGATAGAGATACATGGGCCGATAGTGCTCCATCGCACCAAACGATTCGAAGGAGAAGTTCCAGTTGCGTCCCACATCATGTAGTTCGACAATCAGTCCCGGCAATCCACCAAACAGGTAAGGCCCGTAGGGCAAAGGGATTTGCTCGGTATACCAGGCTACGTATTGACGACCCGAAAAGGAACAGGTTGCCTTGTGACAAGGCATCTCTTGAATGACGGTATCGCCCGCTACACGTTGCCACTGAATCTCAGGCGTAGGATAAGTATATTCGTAACCGCGAAGTACACTAGAAAGCTGAACCGTGGTTTCTTGCTTGGTCAAATCGGTCAAGGTGACGGTGTGGTAATTTTCCAAGTGAATGTACGTGTCCCACTCGGCACGGGCCTGAGCGTTCTCGCGGTTCTTCTTGTTCGCTGCCAAATAGTTATTGATGGAATCGAGGCGAATGTGATTGAAATCACCAAAGCGCACGTAACGGTCAGAAATCATCAAGACCGTCTGTGCCTGGGTGTAATCGTCAACGCGGGTAGAGTCCGTGCGGAACTTGAGGCGGTAGAAGGCTGCCAGCTTGGCTTGGTCGTAGACCTTCATCTTGGTTATTTTGTAATGGTCACCCGAGGGACAGGTTAAACGCTGGGCTTGCAACCCCGAGAAAGGCAGAAGGGCTGCGAACAAAACAACATAGGGTTTCATCGTCGAGAAGAATTAGGGGACAAGGCTGAAAAAGGTCTGTGCTGAGAAAGAGTGGAAGGGCGGCTTCTTCCGGTCAGAAGAAGCACGTAGCGGCTTGAACGCTCTATGCGGTCACGAAGCCCAAACAGTAGCTGTCCGTAATGAATGAATTAAGGGAAAAGGCAACTGCCATTTAATGGGAGTCCATTCGAGTCATTGGGCTAACAAACGCCCCATGTAAATGGTTCATTGCCAATTATGCGACAAAAGTACAGTTTTTGGGTGATTGGTGCGACTATTCTCCGCTATATTACGGAGAATAACGACACAATGAAAGAAAAAAGGGTACTATCGAATCAAATTCGACAGTACCCTTCTGCAAGAATGTCGGCTTCGAAGTCAGCGACCAACGAAGCGAAGTGAATCAGAGAAAATGGGGAAGAAGGCTTCCCTTAGAACCAATGGCGCAAAACGGTCAGAGGATGATAGAACAGCAAACGCGGACCGGCATAGCGCATGACACGGACGATGCGCCGACGCATCTCAGGCTTGTAACAATGGATGGGGCAACGGCGACACGTGGTCTTGGCTTCGCCAAACTTACAGCGACTCAGACGCTGGTGTGCGTAAGTCAACAATTCGCTGCAGTCGGGGCAAAGCTCTCCCCCTTTACTCCCATGCTGACGATGACAATACAAGGTGATCATCTCAGCGACCATGCGCTTTTCCTTTTCGATTTTAGTCATCGTTTGAGACGAAAAAAGGAAGATGAATGGAAAAGGAAGGAGGAGTTATTTTACGCTTCACCTTAATCAACGGCAGACCCAACAGGAGGACGAAGCCCAACAATATGGCCACCATTTCGCCTACGTGGTTAAGCGGATCGACCCAAATTTCCTTGAGCATACCGTTGCGTGCTACCACTTCAACAAAGGTCCAAAACACGATAACCGTAGCGATGGACATACGGATGTTTCGCCCCCAAGTAGCCATCTTAAACTGCTTCTTAAACATGAACAGCGAACCGACTAAGCAGCCAACTGCAACAGCGATGGTCACCGGATGGCGTTCGCCCAGGAACACGGGATCGTAACAGAACATCAGCAACAAGTAAAGTGACCAAAGCATGAGGTTGAGCTCCAGGAAAGTAACCATGGAGGTGTGGTGAGCCATGGGACGGAGTTCTACGCGGTTCTTGATGCCTAAGTGGTCCTGAAGCCACATCATAAATTTGCAACCGGAACGGGCACAGAAGAGGTAGAGCATCATAAACATCATCCACATACCGAAGGTGGCGGGCATGATGAGGTATTCGGGACGCGAACCCGTGATGTCCTTCAACGCCATGCGGTCGTAACTTTCAAGGGGAAGTCCGTTAATGAGGTAGGAAGTGACGCCGATTCCATCAACATATTGGGTGGTGGTCTGAACAACGCCTTGCGTCAGATCGTAGTGTACACCATAACGCTGGGCATAGTAGGCAAAGAGGAATTCGACCCAACCGGTCCAGAAGAGTAAACCACCAATCAATCCGAAGAGGGTTTGCTTGGTGTCGCCCTTGACGAAAACGCCCAGGATGACAATCAGCATGCCGGCAAAACCCATGAGGAAGGCACTGACGTGAAGAACGGAAGGAGAAAGGAAATGCTCCATCAAGATCATGAGGGCGTGGCCCAAGGGCATGAGCAGGAGCACCAAGAGAAAGGATGCAATTGCTTTAAGTGGATACATAGGGAGAGAGGATGAATAAAATGAAAATAAATAAACAAGCGAAGAAACGGCTGAGGCGTGCTACAACCATCCTCTAGAACCGCAACACGGCACCGAGGGCAACATGGGTTCCCGTTGTGGGCGGGGTGTTGAAGCTGTAGACTTCCGGACGATAGTTGAACAGATTGTCGACCGTGAGGTGAACTGTTAGCAGTTTGCCGACTTCCTGAGCAAGCCGCACATTCCACAACGTATAGGCAGGACTGTGTACCGGACGGGGAGCAAAGGGAGCAACCAGTTCTGCGGTGGTATAATCGACAGCAGAAAGGAAGCGACCTGAAAGCGTCAGTTGGGTGGCATAGCGCGGCAACCAACGCTTGTCCCAAGAGAACTTTGCATGGAGCGTATGCGGACGGGCAGGACAATAAGGAGTGAGCGAACCCGTGGGAGCCATTTCGTGGGTGTAAAGATAAGAAAGACGGGCAGAAAGTCCATTACGCCAATGTGCCTGAGCGGTTACTTCGGCACCCAACACGTCTAACTTGTCCACATTGATGTAGCGTACAAAGGGACGCGAACTTTCGTCGTAGGAAACGGAAGAAGTCGTGATTTTATTGTTGATACGGCTGTAAGTACCCGAGAGGGTGAGTCGATAGTTTTGGTAACCATAGTCAGCGGAAAGACTGAGATTGTGCGAACGTTCGGAACGCAGGTCCTGATTGCCATGGATATCGAAAATACCCGACATATCAAACTTCATGTAACGTTCCTTGAGCGTCGGGGCACGGAAGCCTCCGGCATAGCCGCCACGGAAGGTCCAGTGATGCCAACGGCGACGCAGGTTGAGACGGGTGGTGAGTTGCGAGGCATGACCTTCGGTAAAATAGTCCCAACGCAGAGCTCCCACGGCTTCCCAACCGGGTGCAAACTGCCAGTCGTATTGTGCCAGGACATCGTATGCCCACTGGTGGTAGGTTTTACCCGCCTCAAACTGATAAGAAGACAGGTAGTCGCGAGTCAAGCCACCTCCGACGGTAAACACATCGTGCTCGCGAAACGTGTGATGCCACAACACACGGGCACTGTGCTGCACGTTACTGTAATCGCGCACGTCGGCACGAAGCGCGCGGTAATAGTCGGACTTGTCGTATTGGTCGAAGGCATAGGAAAACTCGACCCGGTCGCGTTCACAGGGTGTCCACTCTCCCCGAGCACCAACTGAAAGACTGCGGTAACGCTCAGGTTGGTCGGGTGAAGAGAAACGCTCGCGAAAGTAATAGCCGGCATTCGCACCAAGGCGCAAGGTCTGATGGGGACGGTAGGTGAGCCGGTCGCTAACGCTCCACGTACGCGAACCGAAGACGCGACGATAGTCACAGGCATCAGATGCGTCGGAACAAACGTTGTAAGAGTCTGACTGGGCAAAGGAGGCAGCAAAAAGATTGGCTACGCGCCGATTTTTACACGACAGGCTGGCAGCATAGCGTTGGGAATCGTGTTCCCCTACCCGCACACTGAGACTGCCGTCGAGCGAAGCCTTGGGCGCACGGGTGATGATGTTGATTACACCGCCCGTGGCATTGGAACCATAAAGGGCAGAGGCGGCCCCACGCACAATCTCAATGCGCTCAACCTGATTCATGTCGATGCGCGAGAAGTCTACGTTGTCCATTGTTTCACCCGCTAAACGTTCGCCATCGACCAAAATCAATACGCTCTGTCCGGCAAAACCTGCAAGGTTAAGGTTGGGCTGTTGGTTCATGGCAAAGGAAAATTCTACGCCTGGCAATTCTTCCTGTAAAAGCGCAGGCAAATCAGCTGGAGCCGCTCGGCGGATATCCTCAGCCGTAATTACTCGTGTCTGTACTGGCGTATTCTTGAGCAACTTGGGCGTGCGGGTACCTGTCACAACAACACCGCCCAAGGCCTGTTCGCTGAAGAGGCTATCACGCGAAGCGGCGGTCTGGGCGGAGACGGAATGGCTAAAAGTGGGTATGGCCAGGAAGGAAAGGAAACTCCATCGAAGGAGAGAAGAATACGGGGTATACATCAAGCTGAACGATAAGAGAGGACAAAGGGAATAGGAAAAGGACAAATCATTGTCCGAAAGAGGGTTCAACGGAAAAGAAAAGGCAATTAGCTACTAACCTAACAAGGGGAGCTGAGAAGTTGGCTTCCCCCACACAGAAACAACCGACCGAACGAACCCTACGTAACGGAAAAGGAAGTGCGGGGAAAGGCCGAAAACTTACTCGTAGGGATAGAGCACTTCGATGGTTAACTGGCCCTTGGTGCCTGTCGCACCGACGTAGCTCTTTAAGCGCAAAGCGGCGTGACGACCATCGGAGGTACGAAGAATATAGACCTTGCCACTGCCAGCAAAGACGGGGGGCGGAGTAGTATAATCAGCTTTCACCCAACCTGAAAGCACCCGGTTGGCGGCAATCATTTGGTAACCAATGCGGTAGGCCATCATCTCGCGCAAGTCGGTCATGACAAGCGAATTCGTAGGTTCATCGGGCACAAAGGAGGCCTCAGCAAAAGCAGCAACCGATGCGGGCAAACGATCTATTTGGGTATAAGAGGTTTCACAAACGGAACCACCATGCGTACGCACATCGAAACGATGGAAAGCGAGGTCCCAGTGCTCTGGGTCGGTCTGCGGATCGGTCGGAACCGTGCGCAAGGGGGTGAAACGGGTACCTTCCATCAATTGGTACATCCAACCAGACTTGCCGTCCCACTCGCCGGTCAGGGTGTCGGGGAGGGCACGACGCTCTAAGGTGCGACGGTTGAGATCCAGATAAATCCACTCATCGTAACGGGTGGCATCGAGCGTAAGGGTGAAACGGCGGGCGACATCGGTCGGATGAAGACCTTCGCCCAATTCGGAATCGGCAGGCAATTGGTCGTACATGCCACTCAACATACCATCACAGCTGGACAAAGAGAGTAAAAAAGCGCCTGCCAAACACAGGCGCTTCAAAGCAATTGGAAAAGACATAACCTCAATTTAAGGTTGTACGGAAGTGAAAACGGACTGGCACTCGAAAGGCATGCTACCCGGCTTGTATCGAAGCGTCAACTTCAACACGCCTTTGTGGTAGGTTCCTTCCAAACTACCCTTGGTGAGGTAGCTTCCAGCCTGACATTCAAAAGATTCTTTCTTAAAGTTCATGGTTCCATCGGCAGCAAGGGTACAGGGCACTTCGGTAATGTTCATTTCACCAATCGTAAAGCCCTTGCCCATCATACCAACTTCGAGTGTGAACGCACCAACTTTCACTGTAGCAGAAGTACGCTTGGGGTCGGTCCATTCAACATGAACCTGATTGTCGACCTTCAAAGGCTCGAACGTTGGCATTGCGGGAATGGAGGTCACGAAGTCACCCTTGAGATTGAGTTCCTTGGGCTGAGCAGAACCTTCGTCGTCATCGTCACAAGAAGGGAATAAAGCCACGAGGCAACACAAGGAAAGACAAGTCAGCAAAGTACGAAGCAGTTTGCCGGAAAGAGAAGATTGCTCACGAGAAGAAGTTGAAATACGTTTACAGGTTGTCATTGAAATACAGGATTTAGTGTAATACATAAGAAGGAAAACAACCGATGGCCGTCCTTACGAATTGACGCTGCAAAAGTACGGGCACGAAAAAAGGCAAAACCTCCCTATTTCGGGGGATTTTGCCTGGATATGGTGTGAGGCGAATCACCTCTGTACTCACCTCATAAAAGGATAAACAAACGGAAAAGAGGCTTCTTATCACCTCATCAAGGGAAAAGCCAACGCGTATACCCTACCCTTTCAGAATGCGCTTAATGTCGTTCAACTTGTTGAGTGCTTCGAGCGGCGTGAGATTGTCGACATCGAGGTAAAGCAACTCGTCGCGCACCTGGGTCAAGACGGGATCATCGAGCTGGAAGAAGCTCAGTTGCATGCCCTCCTGCCCTACGGCACTTTCGGCACGGGGTACGCGTGTGCCGGTCTGTTCACCGACCTTTTCGAGGTCGGTTAGAATCTGCTCGGCGCGCTTCACGATTGCTTGAGGCATACCGGCCAGACGGGCCACATGAATACCAAAGGAATGCTCTGAACCGCCGCGTTGCAGTTTGCGCAGAAAGACTACCTTGCCGTCGACTTCACGTACCGAAACATTCCAGTTCTTAATGCGCGAGAAGAGGCGTTCCATTTCGTTGAGTTCGTGATAATGGGTCGCAAAGAGGGTGCGGGCATGTGCCTGGGGATGTTCATGAATATATTCGACAATGGCCCAAGCAATGGAGATACCGTCGTAGGTAGAGGTACCACGACCCAGCTCGTCGAAGAGCACGAGGGAACGTTCGGTCAGGTTATTCATGATGTTGGCGGCTTCACTCATCTCGACCATAAACGTACTCTCACCGACCGAGATGTTATCACTCGCACCGACACGGGTAAAAATCTTGTCGACAACACCGACATGAGCCGAAGCGGCAGGAACAAAGGAACCTATTTGGGCTAGCAGTGTAATCAAAGCGGTCTGACGCAAAAGGGCACTTTTACCCGCCATGTTCGGACCTGTGACAATGATGATCTGTTGCTGTTGGGTGTCAAGCTGTACGTCGTTTGCCACGTATTCTTCGCCCGGCGGCATCAAGGTCTCAATAACGGGATGACGACCTTCACGGATGTCGAGTGTCAAGCTATCGTCAACTACAGGACGCACGTAACCCCGTTCGCGAGCCACACTCGCCAGACTTTGCAAACAGTCGAGCTGACTAAGCGAAGCTGCATCGCGCTGAAGCGGTTGAACGTACTGTGCCACCTGCTGCACCAACTCGTTATACAGACGGTTTTCCAACGCGAGAATCCGCTCTTGAGCTCCCAGAATCTTCTCTTCATACTCTTTCAGCTCTTGCGTAATGTAACGTTCGGCTTGCGCCAATGTTTGCTTGCGAATCCATGTCTCGGGTACCTTATCCTTGTACGTATTGCGCACCTCAATGTAGTAACCAAAGACATTGTTGAAACCGATTTTGAGACTCGGTATCCCCGTGGCATCGCTTTCACGTTGCTGAATTTGGAGCAAATAGTCTTTGCCGGAAGTCGATATGTGGCGCAATTCGTCGAGTTCTGCATGCACCCCATCGGCAATGACATCACCTTTAGCTACTAAGATCGGTGGTTCGGGACGAAGTGTCTGCTTGATGACATCACGCAGGGAGGTGAGGGCATCGAGCTGTTCGCCCACACGCCGCACAGCCTCACATTCAGCATGAGTACAAGCGTATTTGAGCAAAGCGGTACTCTCTAAAGCCACCCGGAGTTGTTGGAGTTCGCGGGGATTGACGCGGGCGGCAGCCACACGCGAAACAATGCGCTCCATGTCCCCCACTTTGGGTAACTCCATCTCACAGAGTTCACGAAAGTCTGGCTGGCGGAAAAAATGTTCTACGCCGTCTTGACGAAACACAATATCCTGGACCGAACGAAGAGGAAAGACTAACCAGCGATGTAGTAAACGGGCACCCATGGGGGTCAGCGTGCGGTCAATAACTTGGAGCAAGGAAGTACCGCCCTCGGCCATGGCTTGGGTCAGTTCCAAATTGCGGGTAGTGAAGCGGTCGAGGCGTACGTAATGTTCCTCTTCGATGCGACGCAAGGAGGTGATGTGTCCTGTACGGGTGTGTTGCGTCATTTCGAGATAGCAAAGGATGGCACCCGAAGCGATTACGCCTTCTTTCAAATGGTCTACACCAAATCCCTTCAGATTTTTCACCTGAAAGTGCTTGGTCAAACGCTCTTGAGCTGTTTGGGGCGTGAAGGCCCAATCGTCCAATTCGAAGAGGAAGGTTTTGGAACCGTAGAGACCTTCGAAACGACCACGCAGACCATGCTGTACTAAGATTTCCTTGGGCGAAAAACCGGCCAATAGTTTGTCAATGTACTCGACAGTACCTTCGCCTACCAAGAATTCACCTGTGGAAATATCGAGGAGGGAAAGACCTATGGCATGACTACCAAAGTGAACGGCGGCGAGAAAGTTGTTTTCCCTGGCCGAAAGCACATTGTCGGTCATGACAATACCAGGAGTGACGAGTTCGGTGATACCGCGCTTCACGAGTTTCTTCGTCAGCTTCGGGTCTTCCAACTGGTCGCAGATGGCAACACGATAGCCTGCCCGGATAAGTCGGGGCAGATAAGTGTCTAAGGCATGATAGGGAAAGCCCGCCATCTCAGTACTCGCCTGACCTTTATTATTACGCCGGGTCAATGTGATGCCCAATACCTGGGAGGCGGTCACAGCGTCCTTGGCATAGGTTTCATAAAAGTCGCCACAACGAAACAGCATGATGGCATCGGGATTCTTTTCCTTCAAGTCATAAAACTGCTTCATCATGGGGGTGAGCTCTGATTGTGCCATAGAAAAAACGGGGTATTACTACGTGAAACGAATTTGCCTAGAAAATAAAACTCCTTACCCCTCAGGATAAGAGGCAAGGAGACAATGGGTCGAGTACCCCCGATGAGAATCGAACTCATATCTACGCTTTAGGAGAGCATTGTTCTATCCGTTGAACTACGAGGGCTTCGAAACGACGGCAAAAGTAATAAAAAATCTCGGGACTGGACGGAGCGAGTTCCCCAGGCCAGGACATAGAAACTCACGGCTTCTGCTTTCAAAAGCGAGGAGAACCAATAACGAAATGCATCTTTCCTGCATATAACAGGCTTATTATTGCATATACTAAGTACAGATGCATCTTATTTGTATTTTTGCGACGAAAAATGAATAAAGGAAACGCATACAAGGGAAAGTCTGAAGGTCGATATCCACGCTTTTCCCCTTACTTAACTCCAGCTCTATGATACTTCCTGAAATGACGGCTGCAGAAGCAGCTGCGATGATAGCAAACGGCGATTTGTTGGCTGTCGGTGGCTTTGGCCCTGCCGGCTCGCCCAAAGTGATTACACCGGCGTTGGCGCAACGTGCACGCGCTGAACACGCCGAGGGTCGCCCCTTTAAAGTGAGCATCGTCACAGGTGCGTCGATTGGTGCCAGTTGTGACGGCGAACTGGCAGCAGCTGATGCCGTAGACCGCCGGTTGCCCTTTAGCGTCAACGCGGAAATGCGCAAAGCCTACAATACGGGAAAGGTGCGTTACACAGACTTGAACCTTTCGGATAATGCCTCACACCTGCGCCAGGGACTCACGGGGGAAATTACTTGGGGTATCATTGAAGCCTGCGACATACAGAAGGTACACGGCAAACTGCGTATTTACTTAACGGCGGGCATCGGCATCGCCCCTACGATTTGCAGACTGGCGAAGAAGGGGGTCTTTATTGAACTCAATACGTGGCACTCCAGCAAGATTATTGGAATGCACGATATTTATGAAATTGAAGACCCGTGGTTTCGTGCTCCGATTCGCATCACCCAACCCATCGAAATCATTGGGTTGCCCTATATTGAGGTCGACCCGAGCCATGTAAAGGGCATTGTTTTGACCCATCTGCCCGACGAGGCACGCTCGATGAACGATGCAACGGAGGTGACAGAACAAATTGGTCACCACGTAGCGGAATTCTTGAAGTGGAACATGGACAAGGGGTATATCTTCCGCAACAAACTGATTCTGCAAAGCGGAGTGGGTAGCGGAGCGAATGCGGTTATCGGGGCTTTGGGAAGTTCGCCCGAAGTGCCTAACTTCTCGATTTACACAGAGGTATTGCAAGAGGAACCCATGCGCCTCATTCAGGAAGGACGCATCATAGCTGCCTCCACCGGGGCACTGACGCTAAGTCCGGAACACTTACTCGACTTGTATCGCAACATGAACGAATACCGCGGCAGGTTACTCATCCGCCCTTCTGAAATATCAAACTGTCCGGAAATCATTGCCCGTCTGGGCATCTGCTCGCTGAACACAGCAATCGAAGTGGACATCTATGGTCATGTGAACTCTACCAAAGTGAGCGGCACCCGGATGATGAACGGTGTAGGCGGATCGTGTGACTATACTTGCAACTCCATGTTGGCGACTTTCACGTGTGGTTCTACGGCTAAGGACGGCAAGATTAGTTCTATCGTGCCCTTCTGCTCACACATTGACCACACGGAACATTATGTCGATGCGATTGTCACAGAATATGGCGTGGCAGACCTGCGTAATAAGTCTTCGCTTGAGAAGGCTGAGGCGCTCATAGCCATTGCTCACCCCGATTACCGCCCGATTCTGAAAGAATACCTGCGTTTAGCCGGTGTCTACGGTGGCCATACGCACCACGTACTTTCGGCCGCCTTTGCTCTGCACGATACCTACCGCCGCAAAGGCGATATGCGCCTGGTAGACTGGGGAGAATATATACGGGAATAAGGAGCAATAAAAAAGAAAGCAACCCCTTCCTACTTATTCAAAAGATAAAGAACTCCGAAGCACTGGTAACTATATCAGCACTTCGGAGTTCTTTCATCTAGAGAAATAAGGTGAAGCACTCAGTCAGCTTCGCGCTTTGCAAGACCTTCAATACGTTCGTGATATTTCGGACCACGAATATAGCCCTTCTTTTGTTTGTTCAAGGCTATTTCACTAAGCAGACCTTGTTCAATCAGTCCTACTATATCACGTTTAGCTGTGGTGGCAGTAACCAAGAAACGAGAAGATACATCCTTAACTGTCAAAACGGTATGTTCATCCTTCAACATCAAATAAAGAATCTCTGCTTGACGTTGTGAAAGGTTCCCCATATGTAGAATGCGGTTGCAATCATTTTGTTGAGCAACTTTACGTGAAATATAGTCCTTAAGATTTTGGAAAGCATGTTCTAGAGCACGGAGATGATAATGTATGAAGTAACCGATGTCATTGTCATCAGCCTCGGTTTGCAAGAAGGATTTTTCATACGATACCTTTGACTTATAAATCACACGCGAAATTGATAAGTACTCGGTCAACCAATAGCCAGATTTGAGCATGTACCAATAAAACAAGGCACGAGCCGTTCTCCCATTGCCATCCACAAAGGGATGTAGGTAGGAGATGAAGAAGTGAAGAATAATAGCCTTGATAATAGGATGAATGAATATCCCCTTATCATTGTCATTAACAAAATCAACAAGCCACTGCAAGACCACTGGTATCTCTTCGTAACAAGGCGGCGTGTGAACTATTTCATGAGTAACCGCATTTTCTACCACTACATCATCGTTAGTTCTAAACCGACCACTGTCATTCGGATGATCAAGGGTGTCAGCAGTCATCAGTGAATGGATCTGTAAAATCAAATCAATGGAAAGAGACTGGTCAAGATGAGCAGAGAGATAACTAATTGTCTGATAATTGTTATAGATCATCCGCTGTGACTTATCCTTCGGTGTAATGTGCTTTTGCAACATTTCCTTCGCCACCTTGCGAGTGGTTGAGGCACCTTCCATTTGGCTAGAAGAAATTGCCTCTTCAATAATCGAACCGACTAAATAACGTTGACGGTTATCTTGGGGAATGAGGGACTCACTTCCCCATGAACCACCGAACTTCATATCGAACTCATGACAGAGTCGCATCATCCCATTTGTCAAACTGAAATGAATGTGGTAAGGTGCATAAATCTCGATGGATTTTGCCGCACGAAGCGACTTTACCAGAGTCCAAAGTTCACGAGGATCGGTCACACCGCTAACTTTTTTGTACTTCAAGTCACTCCAATACATATACTGATCAGAAAAACGACTTACTTCCGCACGAACAGTTTTATCAAGCGTAAGCAAATCAATGGCAGAACGCAACTTAATATGAGGAGGTTTTTCTATCATACATTGGTTGGGATTAGAGAATTAGGAATATGCGAAGCTATACAAACTATTCCAATCTTGCAAACATTGGAATAGTTTTGATAAGTTTCGAGATAAAATTGGCCTGTCATCTTAGGCCCTATTCCACACACCTACCCTTCTTTACTCATCATCTTATAACCAAACGAATCCATCCCAAGGCTTGGAATGGATTCGTTAAAGTTCTCTCTTAGGAAAGAAGAACCTTAGGGGATAAAAAGTGAGGATTTAGTATTCATCCTCGTTGAAGAGGAAGTCTTCCTTTGTCGGATAGTCAGGCCAAACGTCCTCTATCGTTTCGTAAAGTTCGCCTTCATCTTCGAGTTCCTGAAGGTTTTCTACTACCTCCATCGGGGCACCCGAACGCATTGCATAGTCAATGAGTTCTTCCTTGGTTGCAGGCCAGGGTGCATCTTCCAGCTTTGAAGCCAATTCCAATGTCCAATACATAGTGTAATATTTGTTTTTGATGTTCGCAAATGAGGTTTGATGGCTTTAAAATCAAGACAATAATCCTCGTTTTAAAACGTGGGCGCAAAAATACACTTTTTTACGACACTCGTATGCCGTCCTACCACTTTATTTCCCTTGTATCCGTCAAACGATTGATTTTTCGGGCCAAGGCATAGAGAAAGTCGGAGAGCCGGTTGAGATAGGGCAACGATTGACCTCCGCAGCTCCACTCGTCGGCATGTGCTTCCCACAACGTGCGCTCTACTCTTCGACACCACGTACGCGCCACATGGGCATGAGCTGCTGCGAGATGACCACCGGGAAGGACAAAACCGTCAAACTTCAGTTGAATCTCCTCGAAGATTCGATTCATTGCTACCTCCAGCTCCTTGATGTCTGACGCATCGGGCATGGCTTGCGGCGAAGGAACAGCGGCAGCCCAAGCACCCATAGAAAAGAGTTTGCGCTGCGCATGAATGAGCAATTCCTGTTCCGTCCCAAATTGCGCGTCTCCCAAGAGAGGTTGCGCCAAGAGGAGTCCTAAGTAAGCATTGAATTCATCCAGCTCACCAATGCACACCATGCGTATGTCAGACTTACTGACACGGGTTCCGTTCGCCAGGTCGGCCTCTCCGGCATCACCCTTTCGCGTATAAATCATAGAAGGAGAAATTATCGGTAATTGATTAAATAGTGTTGACGCTGCAAGTCGGGACGATAACAGATGAGTCCAAAGTCGTAAAGGTCGAAACTCACCTGTGCCTGCGGGGCTTGAAGTAAAGCCTGCCATGCCTGCTTGCGCTGACGGTTGTTCAGTCCGATGACGATGAGCAATCCGCCTGGACGTAGACAAGGTAAGAAGTGGGCTGATTGGCTTTCCCAGTCTCCTGAAACTACCAAAAGGTCGTACCTCCCCGTAGCTGAAGCAGGCACTAACTCACCACAGGTATAGGTGGTGTGCTGACTTCCTGCCTTTAGAAAGGCATACAAGGTATCCTCAGGAGCGATACCCAAGAGGTATGCCCGTTCTGGATGCTGAAAGTTTGCCAAACGAAAGAGCAGTTTACAGTCCTTCCAGCGGAGTGCAGGCCGTTGACGAAGGTACAACGCCTTGAGTTTGTCATAAGCATAGTATTCCCCCTTCTCATAGATGACACCCGTCACCAGGTTAAACGCAAAGGGGGAATGAATGCCATAACCTTGGCGATGACGAAAACGGCGTAACCAGCGCAAGGTGCGGCTGATACTTTCCTTCATACCGACTTAAAGCTTGGGACCGAAAGAGAGGTCACCCGCATCGCCCAGTCCGGGAACAATGTAAGCCTCATCGTTGAGTTCGGGGTCAACAGCGGCAACCCAGAGGGTTATGTCGTCTTCGGGGAACACGCGGCAAAGGTGGTCGATACCTTCCTGTGCAGCAATGGCGCAACAGATGTGGAGCTTGGCGGGTGTACCGTGGCTAAGGAAAGCTTTGTAAGAAAGCTCCAGACTTCCCCCCGTGGCCAGCATGGGGTCTACCATCAGGAAGGTGCAACCGTTGAGGTCAGGAGCGGCGATGTAGTTCACATGGATGCGGATATCCTCCTTCGAACCTTCTTCGCGGTAAGCGGCTACAAAAGCTGAATCGGCCTGATCGAAGGTATCGAGAAAACCTTCATGAAAGGCCAAACCGGCACGCAATACTGTACCAACGACAATGCGGTCATCATACGTAGGAACGGCTTTCGTACCCAGCGGTGTGGTGATTATTTTGTCAGAATAGTCAAGGGTGCGGCTCACTTCATAAGCCATGGCACGGGCGATACGCTCCAGGTTGCGACGGAAGAGGGTACGGTTACCTTGAATCGTCACATCGCGCAACTGTGCCATGTGGGAATTGATAACGGAAGAATGATTTCCAAGATTGATTACTTTCATTGATGCATACGATTTAGTGTTGAAGAATAAGAAAGCGAAAGAACTCAACATCAAGAAGTACGGAGCAACTGAGCTTGCCTAGCCCTTTCCTCCTTCCCTTCCAGCGTGCGCCCCTCGGCTTCATCAGAATCTATCGTAAGGAAAGGTCAGCACAGAATGATTCTGTACTGACCTTTCACTATGATAATTACCACGCTGAGATTAGCGGGCAATGTGCTTTTTCTTGTCAGAAGTGATGTAAATGCCCTGCTTGGGTGCGCCTTGAAGCTGACGGCCCTGAAGGTCATAATACTTCAGCTCCTTTACGACAGGGGCAGGACTTACCACTGCATCGATTGCAGTGACCTCCCCATCTACGGGGACAATCTTCCACTGAGAAGCCGGTTCGCTGGCAGACCATTCTACCAACATGTTTTCACCCGAAAGGTGAATGGCAGGAAACTGACTATTGCCCGGGTTGCTCAATACAGACCAACCTTCCCGCGTGGAAGTCACTGTATACACGCCGGCAGAGTCTGCTGTACTTACTTGGTAAACGTGCTTGTAAGTAGGCTGCGTCGGACTCATGTAAGTTTGTGCTCCCTGATTGTGCACCTTGTACGTACCCTCACCGGTAGGAACGAAGTTGAACTTCTGGTCAGCTGACGTAGCCTCTTCTACAGCCGTATAAGTAGCGTACTTTTGGTGCTGGTTGTCCAAGGTCGTACCGAGCGAAAGAAACGTCTTGCCCTGACGACCCTTGTTCTGGATGGTGTAAAGCTTAGCAGGATCAATCGTAATCACGGCCTGACCCAAGACCTCATCCATTTGACTGATCACGTTGGCATAACCCTGTGCACTCAAGTCTTTCTTGTAGACTTCTACCAAACCGTCGAGTTCTTCAGTAATCTGATCCATCTTACTGGCATCCATCATACCAACGGCCTCTCCGCCTTCCATTTGCTTCATATCCTGCACACGTTCCGTAAAGATTTTCGTCACGTAAGCATCGCGGTTCACGTCTTTCTTGTAAGAGTAAGCACCCTTCGTCAAGTAGTCAATGGTGTACTGTTTGTATACGCTGGTGTAACCTCTGCCGTAAGTTTCTTCCTCATAGAAGAATGCAAGGGTATCGTTCTTTTGCCACGCCATCGTAGAGTAGCAAGAACCGATGTAGCTTACCTGATGCTTGCCGTCCCAGTTTGCTGCAAAGGTTGCGGGGTCTTTCAAGTCTTCCAGTGAAGCGAGTTCCTTGTAGTACACACCGACATTGCTACGGCCAGGACCGAGGGGAACTGACTGCAAGGCGAGGTACATCTCAGCCTTATCGCTGTTGCGTACCACGGGAAGAATCATAATTTCACCGTTCGTAGAGTTATCTACAGCAATCGTACCCTTATTGTCAGCGACAGAAGCGGCTACCGTACCCCAAGTACCCGTACCCTTAGCTACATCCGTGTAGGTATAGTAGTTGAAGTAACGTCCACCACGCATACGGCTGCTCAAGATGACCGTTCCATCAGGCAATTCCTCACACTTAGGTTCGTCACCACCGGGAGCAGGACGGTCTGCCAACGTACCCAGTACGTGCCAGGTAGCACCGAAGTCATCCGAATAAATCACACGGTTACCACCATTCTTCGTCCAAGTTGAGCAATACAGGCGGTAATAATCCTTTACCTTAATCACGCGGCTCTGACAGATACGACCCGAACCGATGAAGAGTGACTGTACCGTAGGCTTGTTGTTCTCATCCACGAAGATGCGGTAAACAGACTCCGTCACTTCCTCGGGAGCCGTCCACTTCCACTGCTTGGTAGCTTCGTCATACGTACCGCGTACGCGTGCTACACGGTTCGGATTGCTCGCCGGATCATCCGGAATATAGTTACCATTGTGGCAAACAGTCTTACCACAAACCATCATAACGAGCACCTCGTTACGTTCAGCGTCTGCTACGACAGCGGCATCACCGAAGCCCGTCTTCCAAACCTCTCCGCCGTTGTTGTCACCCATACCGTTCGCAAGGAAGAATTCTTCGCCCCAAGTCTTGCCATTGTCTTGTGAAATGCGGCACTTCACGTCTACTTCACCATAACCGATGTCGTTACCACAGGGACGATAGTCACTGATCGCAATCAAGTCGCCATTGGCTGCGCAAGCAATTGCAGGGATACGATAAGGACGAGGAACGGAAGAGTCGTAGATAAAGATATCTTGTTGTGCCTCAACTTGTGCAAAGGAGCGGACAACTTGAACCGTCAGATTGGTAATCTCAGCACCCTTATTGCTACCCTTGGTAGAGAAAGTCGTGCTTACTTCGTCCAAGTCCTTTACCGTCACCGTTTGCGCTTCATCCGTTGCCGTATATTCCTTTCCGGCAATCGTAAACTTTTCGGGGCTGGCAGTTCCCGCTGTTTTATTCTTAAAGGTAATGGAGTAACCCGTCACCTTGTAGCCTACGCCTGCCGAAAGTGTCACGTTGTTATTGCCGTCACCACCCGAATAAATAACGAGGTTCCCATTGTCAGCAGTCTTGCCGAAGTCATTCTGCTCCGTAGAAACGGTGAGCTGCGGATTGGTAGCCGTTGACTTCCACTCCGAAGCATACGTCTTGGCAGGATTCGACTTCGTAAATGTACCCGTACTCATGTTGACCGTGAAGCTCGTATTGATTGCAGAAAAGACAATCGTCGAACCCGCATCAGCTCCGCCCGTCCAGAAGGCCAGTTTACCGTCGCGGTTATTCAGTTTATTATTAGTGTGTCCCTTCTCATTGATAAAGAAACCGTGGGTCAAATTCGCAGCGGTCGAAGGTGTCACCTGCCAACTGTCAGTATAACCGGTTTTACCCTCCAGGCTACCCACGATAGCATAAGAGCCGCCACCCGTAGTGCCTTTCATTTCCGTCGGGGCAATCAAAGACTTCGTGGTGCCGCCTTCTTTGTTATAGAATTTGTAAGCACCTTCGCCGTCTTTTACCACACACCAGAGGTCACCGTCTGCCCCGGTCAATGCACCGCCCAAACGAATGTATTCACTGTTACCATTGTTCGAAATACGCATGTTTCCCCCAATGGTCAGGGTGTACCAAGTGGTGTTTGCAGCAAACTGACCATTTTCGATGGTCGTCACCTTAAACGGATCATCTGCCCAACCGCTCATCGCACAGCTCATGGCCACGGCAAGGGTAGAAAGTCGTGTAGAAAGTTTATTCATAATGAAGATATAAAGATTGAATAGAAATTAGGTAACCAATCAAGGTGGACATGGATGATCCAAGCCCAAAGAGTGAGACATGAAAGTCGCGGGATTTTCCCTTTGCGATACCACTTAGTATCAAGCAAGAAGCCCTCCCTCCATGTTTTAAAAAGTAGCGGCTGAGACTAAAGACGATCGTGGTACTTTAGGAACAGCCGCTACGCTATCTGTTGAATTCCTTGCTAACCCCAACCGCTTCAGCATTCCATCGATTCAAAGCACCTACTCAAAGCCTCAACTTTCAGCACCTACTTTTCACCTTCTACTCCTCAACGTCGTAGTTAACAACAGCCGTTTGGAAGAAATATCAGTCCTTCTTGCCTAATACGTCTGAAGGATTGATTTTCGAAATCGCATCACGCATCGCCGTGTCGCCCTTCAGGTTCTCCAGCTTATAGTAGTCCATGAAGCCCATGTTTCCTTCGCGCAACGCCTGAGCCAACGCCTTGGGCACTTCCGCTTCCGCTTGGATTACTTCTGCCCGAGCCTGTTGCGCCTTCGCCTTCATTTCCTGTTCGGTAGCTACCGCCATTGCTCGGCGTTCCTCGGCCTTGGCCTGGGCAATGTTCTTGTCGGCATTGGCCTGATCCATCTGTAGGGTAGCACCGATGTTCTTACCGACATCAATGTCGGCGATGTCAATCGAAAGGATGGTGTAAGCCGTTCCGGCATCCAAACCCTTGGAAAGAACGAGTTTCGAGATGGAATCGGGATTTTCGAGCACCTGTTCATGGGTCTCTGCCGAACCGATGCTGGAGACAATACCCTCGCCTACACGAGCCAGAATCGTATCTTCCCCTGCACCACCAACCAATTGATGGATGTTGGCACGCACCGTGACACGGGCTTTAGCTATCAACTGAATACCGTTCTTGGCCACAGCTGCTACGGGCGGCGTGTCGATGACTTTCGGATTGACACTGGTCTGTACGGCCTCAAACACATCACGACCTGCCAAGTCTATCGCTGTAGCCTTCTCAAACGAAAGGTCTATGTTGGCCTTCGAAGCCGAGACCAAGGCATGCACCACGCGTTGCACGTGTCCGCCTGTCATATAATGTGCTTCGAGATTATCGCGGGTAATCGTACCCAAACCTGCTTTATGCGCCTCTATCAAGCTGGGCACAATGACGCCAGGGGGCACATTACGGATGCGCATCAGGAACAATTGGAGCAACGAGATTTGTACACCCGACACTTTAGCCGAGAGCCAAAGGAAGAAGGGGACAAAATGAAAAAAGATAGACAGCAGAATAATCGCCGTTACGGCTATCACTGCGATAAAAGCGGGTCCTTCAAACATAATGGTACGATTTCAGGTGATTAATAGAGTTAGTAAATACGTTGCAAATGTAAAACTTTTTTTTCGCCGAGCCGTGTGAAGAATGGGTTTTATAGAATAAGAAACAGAGCGAACAGAAGCTGCTGAAAAAGAGGACTCCTTCGCCCGCTGCTTTCGGTTGTTCCTCGCCCCTCCCCCTCAGGTTGCTTCACTTACCAGGCGATGCGAACCGGACAGGAAACAACCATTGTTTGACGGGGTAAAAAGGTGGATTGCGCTTTTGCTCCGGCCTGAGCTACGGACAAACCAGACGCTAACTCCCCAAAGCAGATCTGGCAAAAGCGTTTTGAACGCCTCCCTTCCTTCCATACAAAAGCACTTTTATTGCATAAATTCCTCTTGAGTGTGCAGATATCTGTTTCCTATTCGTACTTTTGTCACGGATTTACAGAGCAAAAGGCGGTTTCATTCTTCTTTTTGGAGGCAGATCGCCCGCCAGGCTCCCACTCCCCATTCATCAACCAAACTCTCATTCTTATGTCTTCCATCCGTTCATTTTCCGACTTGATTGCCCACCTGCAAGGACTGGGCAAACGTTTTCGCTTGGCCGTAGTTTGTGGCTCTGACACCAGCAGTGCAGAAGCTGCCATGCGAGCCGTACGCGAAGGCTATGCCGAAGTCTATTTCGTAGGCGACTGCGCAAAGGTGCGTCAGCAAGCGGCTGTAGCCTGCTACGAAGGGCCTTATGTACATTATGTTGAAGCCGGCAGCCACGAAGAAGCTGCTCAACGGGCTGTCACCTTGGTACAGGAAGGAGGAGCTGACATTCTGATGAAAGGATTACTCCACACTGAAACTTTACTGCGTGCCGTGCTCAATAAGGAATGGGGCATTCTCCCCAAGGGGCGCGTACTGACCCACATCGCCATGGCTCAGATACCTGCTTACCACAAACTGCTCTTCTTCACCGATGCGGCTGTGATTCCTTATCCCACGCACGAACAGCGTTTGGCACAGGTCGGTTACCTGGCACAAATGCTCCATAACTTTGGTATAGAAGAGCCCCGCATCTCGCTCATCCATTGTGCCGAAACGGTCAACGAGAAGTTCCCGCACACCCTGGGCTACCGCGAAATCGCCGAGCGCGCTGCTGCGGGCGAATGGGGCTCGCTCCGCGTAGACGGACCGCTAGATCTCCGTACCTCCTGCGACCCCATCGGCTTGAAGCTTAAAGGCATCGAGTCTTCACTTGAAGGCGACGCTGATGCCTTAATCGTTCCCGATATCGAAGTTGGCAACGTGCTCTACAAGTCGCTTCCCCTCTTTGCCGGTGCCCAGCTGGCCGGCACCCTGCAGGGCACCCTCGCCCCCGTGGTGTTGCCTTCACGCGGTGACGATACCGACGCTAAATTTCACAGCCTTGCCTTGGCTGCCATGTGCTGCCCCCGAGGGTAAAGGGCTTGAGGAAAGTGACCGGCCGGTCAGCCCGCTTATAGCCGCGTGTATAGGCTGAGCCTACCCGCTTGGGGCTGCTGTTCTCCGAGTCCTTATCCTTTATTTCTCCTGTTTTATCTCTTCACATTCATCTCTTTTTTCGAACTTCCATGCTTCCCTCCTCTCCCTACCGTATCTTGGTCATCAATCCGGGTTCCACCTCGACCAAAGTTGCTGTTTACCACGACGACCAACCCTACCTGGTAAGTAACATCAGCCATTCGCCCGAAGAACTTCGCCCCTTTCGCGAAGCCATGGCACAACGCGACTTTCGTAAACAGCTGATACTAGACTGGCTCGAAAAGAACGGAATCACAGAACCTTTCGATGCGATTATTGGCAGAGGCGGACTGGCAAAGCCTGTTCCGGGCGGCGTCTACCGCGTCAACCGACAGATGTGTGAAGACACTTACTCGGCCATGCGCAAACATGCTTGCAACTTGGGTTGCATCATTGCCTACGAGCTGGCTCTGCAACAACCCAACCAGTGCCCCGCCTTCATTGCCGACCCGGGCGTAGTCGATGAGATGGTGCCCGAAGCCCGCATCAGCGGCTCTCCGCTCATGCCTCGCGTGTGCATCTGGCATGCGCTCAACCAACGTGCCACTGCCCGACGCTTTGCCCGCAGTCAGGGAAAGCACTACGAAGACTTCAACCTCATTATCTGTCACCTGGGCGGTGGCATTTCCGTGGCGGCTCACGAACACGGAAAGGCGATTGACGCCAACAATGCCCTGGATGGCGAGGGGCCTTTCTCTCCCGAGCGCGCCGGTACCTTGCCTGCAGCCGACCTCATCCACCTTTGCTTTAGTGGAAAATATACGGAGGAGCAGCTGAAACGCCGTGTAGCTGGACAAGCCGGACTGATGGCTCACATGGGAACAACCGATGTGCTCTCGATTATGAAGAAAATTGAAGCCGGAGATGCCCACGCCAAACTTCTCATTGATGCCATGATCTTCCAGGTGGCCAAATCGATTGCTGCTGAAGGGGCAGTACTGAAGGGCAAAGTCGATGCCATTCTCCTCACCGGCGGCATTGCTTACTCTGAATACATTACAGCCCAACTCAAGGAACGGGTGGGCTTTATCGCTCCCATCCACATCTTCCCAGGGGAAAACGAAATGGAAGCCTTGGCACTCAACGCACTGGCGGTGCTTCGCGGTGAACGCGAGGCGAAGGATTACGCCTAAGCTTGCTGTACTTGCCCATGGGGGGCAAAGCCGATTTCCGAAGCCGACTGGAATCGTTACAAATTACACGGAAGTGCTCACAGACCGACCTTCCGATTGCGCAGAATAAAGCCCGTTGAAGTTTATCCTTCAACGGGCTTTGCGTTTGTTACGGGTCATACGCCCCGAGCCTTTATCGGGCCAACAGTTTACAGCTACCCTTCGCCGTACGGGCTACATAGATACCGGCGGCAGGCACTTCTACCCGACCCAGCCCCTTCGTTACCTGACGGCCATCGGCTGTGTAAAGTGTGATGAGCGTCTGACTGTCGGCAGCTACTACCTGGCGACCCTCAATGCGCAAACCTGCATCCACCGCCTTCGCTTCTTCGATGCCTTCGGCAGTCGGGAATATCTGCAAGGTAGTGTAGTAGAAGTGGTGTACGAACTCGCTTGTATCGTCATTCTCCTGATTTTTGTCAACTGCCTTCACCAGTCTGCCTCGCTCATCATAGGAGTAAGCCTGCGTCCGACGGCGTTCTTCCCCGTCCTTCAATTCAGCTTCACTCTTCACCAGCAAGCGATGCTCCGCGTCTACTTGATACAGATACTCCTTGCGCTTTTCGCCCTCATCCCACTCACGCGTAACGAATTGATAAGTGTTTGCGTCGGGTTGAGTGAAAGTCAAAGCTTCTTCCGGTTTCGAATGGTCGGTCTTCCATTGCTTCGTCACTGCGTCCCACTCATAAGAGATGGTCACACCGTGTTGAATGCTGCTGAAGCCTGCTGAGGCAACCACATTCTCCGGTTTAAGATACCAATACTCATCGTCATAATAGGAATAAGCCTCCAGAGAAGGTTCGATGTAAGCATCTGCTACCTCCACGTCCATGGTAAGGTTCTTGTACTCACCCTCCCAGCTCTGGCTGTCAGCATTCCAACGATAGGCTGCATCAGTCGTAGTACGTACATTCCCATCCTTAGTCACCTTGTTTTCGGTCTTACGCGTCGGCACTGCCTTGTCCCCCTCTTGCTGGAACTCCGTCTGCACGCTCGTACCATCGGGCAAGGTCTCGCTGACCGTTCCCACACGACTTTCCTGCAAGACGAAAGTCTTTTGCTTGAGGTCGTACTTATAGGTTCTAATCCAGCCATCGGGCGTTGTTTCCGTACGTCTACCTCCTTCTATCTTATCCGCTGAGCCATCCAGCTCCCACTGAGTATGCTGCTGGGTGCCGTCTGCCAGTTTCTCGTAGACGTTTTGGTAATAGAGGTAACGATTGCCTTTACTATTCATTTCGTACATCGTAGACACCACCTTATGGTCGCTGTACACGTATTCCTCGCCTTCGTCCACCTTGCCCTTGATTATATTTTCCTTCGACACCAACGCCCCTTCCTCATTATAGGTATAACGAATGAATTCACAATCTCCATCGGTATCCATGATGTCGGCCACTTTAAGCTTAACGTCTTCGCCTTCCTTCAATTCATAGAAAGCAGGAAATGCAAAGGTAAAGCCGCTGCCCGGGTGCGTGTAGTGGGGCAGTGTCTTGTAAACCAGCTTTTCGACTTGATAGTCGGGGGTAATGTAGGCATAGGTCGTTCCATAGGTATCTTCGTCATACCAGTCCTTATATTCTTGCGGAGCAGATTCGATTTCAGCCATGCAAGAGCCATCCCCGTTCGTTTGGGTAAAGCTCCATTCCAGCTCGCCTTCAACTGTGCGGTAGGAGAACTCCACGTCTGTACCCTTCTCCTTGCCTGCTTCATCGTATCGCGTTACCGTCCATACACCGTTGGGATACGATTTACCTACGCGCTTCTCACCAAACTGCCAGGTGCCGTCGGCCTTGTTTCTGTAATAATAGGTATAGCTGCCCTCAAAGCCCTTATCGTTGCCATAAAGGTTGTGGATTAAATTCGTCGACAATTTGCCTTCGGTTACGACATACTTGCTTCCCACCGTTTCTTTCAAGTTTCCATCCTGATCCTGCTGGTAATCATAGCGGGTCAAAGTAAACTGTCCGGCGGCGGGCTTGTCCTTTTCATAAGCAAGACGGTAGCCATATACATAATCCAACTCGCCATTGCTGTAATCAAAATCACAGTGACCCAATTCCACCCCTTCGGCCCAGAAATACTGGCTCTTATCTGAGATTACCCACTTGTCGTTCTCGTCTTTATTGTACTCGATTTTCGAGTAAAAATCAGCACCCAGCTCTACCACAGTCTTGTGATACTCGCCCTCACTCCCCTGCTCAATATACTGGCGGGCCGGTTCAAACCACTGGTAGCGAGATTCTCCGTCATACGGACTTACTTCCTTGACCACATGACCTCGGCGCAACTCCCCGTCAGCGTCTACAAAGAGATGGCTGTAGTCATAGGTACGCTCATACTCCCGCTCCCATTTCGACTCGGCAGAATTGTAGGAATAGCTAGCCTCCGATTCTACCTGTAAGTCGGCATTAATACGACGTACGACCTTGGTAGTCGGCGTAAACTCCAACCCCGTCAGGTTTTCATCAGGAAAGTTCTCAGAGCTGTTGTAAGCTTCCTCTACCACACGCTCCGTCCACATGTTCTGCGGTCCTACTTGATACGTATAACGCACGCAAGTACCCGATTTGCGCAATTCCAGTTTACGGCGTCCGTATTCATCGTAGACAAAGCGGACACTGTCCCTCAGTTCCGCCTGATTGTCGCGGATTTCATATTGGCTCATTCCCGTAGCCAGCGAGCTGTCCCGACGTGCAGCCGATACATCTGCCCGAAGCACCGGCGCATACAGACTGCGCTGTGCCGCCCGACGCGCCTCAGCCTTTTCCACCTTCGTTGCTTTTGCTTCTCCGCGTCCGTTGGCCGTGGCGGGACGCTGAGCCTGCAGTGTGAGAGCCAGCAAGAAGCCGGCTACAAGCGTAAAATTCTTTTTCATAATCTCAATGATTTATAGAGTACATAATCAGTTCACCCCACTCCCACCCCAACCGCATCGCTGGCTCGGAGTACCGGTGAGTAAGAGAAGCTTCCAGTCTCTTCACTAAGAGCAAGTTTCCCTTGTCTTGGATGCTCCAAAGTTATCGATTCTCTCTAAATCATTTTTGCCATATAGTGACACTAGTGCATAAGTGGTAAGAAATCGCGCATAGGTGGTTGAAATTCGTACATAAGTGGTCGAAAATTTTTCCGCATCCCCCTTCAGCCCATCCATTTTATTAACACGCCCTAAGACTCTCCTCTTCCAAACTTTCATGGGGATTTCGTGAGTTTGTAATCCATACAGCTACAACCTGTGAAGGCATCGATTCAGCCAATAAGTCCACAGCCTGATACTAAACCCTAGAAACCATGACCGCACAAAAAAAAGGAGGCAGCCTTGAAGGCTGTCCTCCTTAATTCAATAACCCGGACGCTACCACTTGCTGCCCGAAAGAGTCGTTTCCCCACCCTGCTCCGTACTATTTCAGAGCGGATAGAAAGTAGTTGATTTCCGGCAGCGCATTTATGACATCCATGCCCCCCGATTAGCTCTTGACGGGATGTCTGTCAAGCACTTATCGGGCCAATAGCTTACAGCTGCCCTTCGCCGTTCGAGCCACGTAAACACCCGAGGCTGGAACTTCGACCCTTCCGTGCCCCGTGGCCACCTGCCGGCCATCGACCGTATAGAGCCTAATGAGCGTCTGACTGTCGGCAGCTACCACTTGACGACCCTCTACGCGCAATCCGGCATCGGCCGCCTTCGCCTCTTCGATGCCTTCAGCAGTGGGGAATATCTGCAAGGTAGTGTAGTAAAAGTGTTGTACCTTCTCAAGCTTACTCCAACGATCGAAATCTTCTTCCACCGTCTTTATCAAGTGACCTTGCACATCGTAAGCAGCCGTCCACTTTTTACCACTCGTTTCACCCGAGACATATTTCAATTCATGGCGGGCTAAAAGGCGGCGCGCGTCATCTATCTGATAAATGTAGTCCTTATGTTCCACAAATTGGTCACTCTTGTTCCATTGACGAATCACAATATGATACGTATGCGCATCGGGCTGAGACAGGGTCATGACATTGTCCAAATCGGTCAATCCCGTGTCCCAACGCTGCGTTTCCTCATTCCATGCCCATTCATAATAGGCACCGTGACTGATGTTGTAGGAACTGGACAGCTCATCCACTTCCTCGCGCGTAAGGTCCCAATACTCATCGTCATAACTCAAGTAGCCGGTAGGGTCAGGATTGAAGTAGGCGTTTTCCACCTCGACCTCCGCATTGAGCGTCTTGGTGTGATTCACCCAGGTCTGAGTAGCTGCGTCCCATAAAGCTGACTCTTCGAAGGTCTTTTTCATATACCCCTGCTGTTCCGTCCAAGTCTTTCTCTTTTTTGTGGGTACAACCACCTCGCCTTGCTGCTCAAACTCTGTGGTAACGGTGATGCCATCGGCCAGAAAGTCCTTCCAAGTGCCTGGTTGGGAATACTTCAGGACAAAGTCTTTCAGCTGGTTATCGTAGGTATATTGTCTGACCCAGCCGTCGGGGGTCTGGTCAACACGAGCAGCCATTTCGATACGGTCAGTCGAGCCGTTGCAGGCAATGCGTGTTTCGCGCCTCGTACCGTCGGGAAGTTGCTCATAACTTTCTTGATAAGTGAGTGCTTCTCCCTTGTATCGATTTTCCTCAAAGCGATTCTCACCATACACGTAGGCCGTACGCTCTGCCACCTGGTCTCCAGTCATCCAGTCGACCGTCAGGGGTCGTCCTTCCTCATTATAGGTATAACGGATGAAGTCACAAGTTCCATATTGATCCATGACCTCAGCCTGTCGTAACTTCACGTCCTTACCTTCTTTGATTTCATAGAATTCAGGGAAGGATACGACGTGAGCACTTCCCGCATGATAAAACTCACCATTCGACTTGTAGAAGACCTTCTCACGCCGATAGTCTGCCGTAAAACGGGCATACGTCTCAAAATACTTGTCCTGATCATACCACCCGTCAAACTCCTGGGGTGTTCTTTCCATGCGGACTACATACGATTTGTCAGGCAAGCGTTTCACAACACCGTAATCCCAAACACCCGAACGGGTCAAGTAAGCCAGTTGAGCATATTCCTCGATTTCTTGGCCAGCTTCGTCATACCGCTTTGCACTCCAGAAACCATGCTCGTAAGCCTGGACAACCTCACGGAAACGGAAATCCCATTGTCCCGTTTGCTCATTGAGTCCCCAGCTGGTACGGCTTCCCGCTATGCCTAAACGGCCCAAATCAATCCACTTCACGACATCATTCGTCAGCTGACAGCCTCGAAAATCATGCTTGTACGTAGCCTTTTCCTTTACTCCGTCAGCACCGTCTTTCTGAATCGCATACTTGGTCAAGCTAAAAGCATGGGCGGCTGATTGATCCTTTTCATACGCATAACGTTCACCCTCAACCCTGTCCACTTTTCCGTCAGAATAATCGATGTAGTATTTACCCAGCCTTACCCCTTCGGCGAAAAAGAATTGTGCCTTGTCATTGATATTCCAAGCCCCTTCGGGAGAATCTCGGTAATACGTGGTCGAAGTGTAACTGTCCGTTCCCAACTCGACGACGCGCTTGCTGGTAGCACTTTCTTGCCCCATGTCGATGTATTGGCGAGCAGCTTCAAGCCATTCGTAACGGAGGTCGGCAAGCACTTCATTCCGATACACAGCCTTCACCACATGACCGCGACGCAACTGGTTGTCGTCGTCCATAAAGAGGTGTGCATAGTCATAAGTCAACTCATACTCCATCTGCCATTCGTTCTTCTCTGTATCGAAGAAGTAGGCCGCCTCCTTCTCTACATTCAGCTCACTATTGATGTGACGAACGACCTTCGTATGATACATAAACTGCAGTCCGGTCAGACTTTCATCAGGAAATACTCCCGATGTATTGTCAGCATATTCAAGCACACGCTCCGTCCACATATTTTCTGGTCCGACCTGATAGGTGTAGCGAATGCATTCACCCTGCCTGCGCAACAGCAACTTACGACGTCCGTACTCATCATACACGATACGCACACTGTCAACCAGTTCGCTGTTCTCGTTTGAGTTACGATACGCACTCATTCCCGTGGCAAGCGACGTGTCACGACGTGCGGCTTCTGCCTCGGCGCGAAGATTGGGCGCGTAAAGACGATGAGGAGATACACGGGGAGTCTGGTGCACATCCACGCTACTGTCGGATGGAGAAGGCAAAGCATGCTTACTCCTGACAGGCAGACCCTCCAATTTTCCTTTAAGAAGCTTTTCTGAATGCTCCTTCCAACGACTGTTTTCAACCACAGCTTGCTGTGCTTGAAGCGATAAAGCCAGTACGAAACTGGCTACGAGCGTGAATTTCTTCTTCATAGTTGTAGAGATGTTTATAAATTACAGTTCCGGAGTTGAGGAGCTTAAAAGCTTACTCATCCAACCCATGACTTTCAACCTGAACTCTTCAACCTTCAACTTATCAAACTAACCCTTAACAGAAGCAGTCTGTAATGATCAGCGTGTAACTGTGTTCATCAGCGGCCAACAGATTGCGCAACAGGCTATATCAGCCCGATGCTCAATGCGCACAAACGAAGTCATCCGCTTAAAACGGAAAATAGTTTTGACTTCCCGATGCGACAAAAGTAAATATTTTTAGTCTCTCAGGTAGAGTTGCCTTATTTATTTTGTAGAAATAAAAAAAAGAAATCCGCCATGTTAAAAGATTTCCTTCGGTAAGGGTCAATTGGCCGACTGCGGGAAAGGTACTTACGGGTCACCGCATGCCGTTATGCATGAGTCAGCCTGTCTGTTTCCAGGTGATAAAGTTAGTTCTGCTTTGGGTCGCGGCATGCCGCGACCGTACTGCCTCCATACTCCCAGGGTAAGCCTGCCTGTTTCACGACTGAAAAAGTAGCTTCCACTTGGCGACCCCAGTTTTTATCGAGCGGAAGAAAGACCCTGCACGGCGGGGAGCTGGATTTTTCCAAGGGAAAAAAGACCTAACACGGCGGTGAGCTGGTTTTTTCCGAGGAAAAAAACACCTGACACGACGGTGAGCAGGTTTTTTCCAAGGAAAAAAAGACCTGACACGGCGGTGAGCAGGATTTTTCCGAGGAAAAAAAGACCCGACACGGCGGGGAGCGGGATTTTTCCATGGAAAAAAAGACCCGACATGGTGGTGAGCAGGTTTTTTCCGAGGAAAAAATGACCCGACACGGTGGGGAGCAGGTTTTTTCCGAGGGAAAACAGCGGGGGAACAAGACTAACGGTCGTTTTTCCATCCGCTTGGAGCGAGCCGAAGCCAGGCGGGAAGGAAAGTTGCCAGTAGCCGATACGAACGGAAACAAACAAAGCCGCACGGCTTCCTATCGGAGGAAACCGTGCGGCTGAATCTATAAGGATATGAAATGCAAGTAAGGTCTGCGAGAACTTACTTGTTGTAGTTCTTCAAACCTGCCTGGAGGAAGTCTACAAAGTTCTCTACACTTTCGTCGTAAGAGTAAGAACCGTTGAGGGGCTTTCCTTCATTGTCTATCAAGACGTAGAAGGGCTGGGCATTGGCACCAAACTTCGAACGCTGCAGGTAACTCCACTTGTCACCCACGGTGCGAAGTGTCGTTGTCTGACCGTTCTCCTGTACCTCGATGGATTCGGGGAGCGGAGTCTTCTCGTCTACGTAGAGCGAAATCAGTACGTAGTCCTTCGTCAAGAGGTCGCGTACCTTGGGGTCGTGCCATACGGCCAGCTCCATCTTACGGCAGTTCACACAACCGTGACCCGTGAAGTCTACGACTACAGGCTTACCGGTCTGCTTGGCATAAGCCATACCGGCTTCGTAGTCGCGGAACTTGGCTTCGATGTGCACCGGAGCAAGGTTGAAATCCTGGGTAGACATAGGAGGAGCAAAGGCACTCACGGCCTTTAAGGGAGCACCCCAAAGACCAGGCACCATGTATACGGCAAATGCCAAGGAACAGAGGGCGAGGAAGAAGCGGGGAACTGAAGTATTACGCTCGTCGGGATCATCGTGAGGGAACTTCAACGCGCCCAACAGGTAGATACCGAGAAGGGTAAAGATGACAATCCAAAGGGCCAAGAAGGTTTCACGATCGAGCAGGTGCCAACCGTAAGCCAAGTCGGCTACAGAAAGGAACTTGAGGGCGAAGGCCAATTCGAGGAAACCGAGTACTACCTTCACGCAGTTCAACCAGCCGCCACTTTTGGGGGCACTCTTCAACCACGTGGGGAAGAGAGCAAAGAGGGTAAAGGGAAGGGCGAGAGCTAAAGCAAAGCCGAGCATACCGATGGTCGGTGCCATGGCTGAACCGCCACTGGTGCTCACTTCGACAAGCAGGAAGCCAATGATAGGACCGGTGCAGGAGAAGCTGACGAGTGAAAGGGTAAACGCCATGAGGAAGATGCTCAAGAGACCCGTTGTCTTCTCTGCCTTGTTGTCGACAGCTGCACCCCATGATGAGGGCAACGTGATTTCAAATCCACCAAAGAAGCTGGCTGCGAATACGACCAACATCAGGAAGAAGAGGATGTTGAAAACAGCATTGGTAGAAAGGTCATTGAGGGCACTTGCACCAAAGATAGTCGTGATTACCAAACCTAAAGTTACATAGATAACCACGATAGAGATACCGTAGGTGATGGCATCGCGGAGTCCCTTCTTGCGATCGCCCGAACGCTTCAGGAAGAAGCTGACGGTCATGGGGATGATAGGCCATACACAAGGAGTTACCAAGGCTACCAAACCGCCGATGAAGCCCAGGAAGAAGATGTAGTACCAGGCCTTACCGCTCATGTCGCTGCCATCGGTACCGAAGCTCTTTAACTCGTCGATTACGGGAGTCCACAACTTCTGAATGGCACTGCTGTCTGTCGGGACTGCAACCACGGGAGCGGCGGCAGAATCAACAGCTGCCGGTTGCTGCACCGTGTCTGCGGGCACTGCTTCTTCTTTGGCGGGCTCTTCGGCCTTCATATCTGCTGCCTTATCAGCTGCCTTATCGGGACCATCGCTGCCCGTTACCTTGGCATCGACGCTCGTCGGGGGGAGGCAATTCTCATCGTTGCAGGCACCATATTTCAGATAACCCTTGAGTTCGTAATTTTTTTCCGTAAGCTCAACCCGCTGGGTAAACGTTGCGGTTCCTTCAAAATAGCTGACAGGCATTTCAAAGATGGGGTCATTCATCTTCTTGACACCCGGACCGGGCTTCAGACCGCCCTTGAGCTTGGCACCTTTCATTTTATCAATGCCGAACGAAGCTGCTGTAGGTCCGCCTTCAGCAATGTCAGTTGAATAAATATGCCAACCCGCATCGGCCTTGCCTGTAAAGACAATGTCAATCGTCGTGGCATTCACGCGTTTGTAGTTCACGCTGAAACTTACTTGTGCCTGGAGAGCTGTAAATGCCGTCACAAGCAACAAGAGGCTTAGAGTTAAGAACTTCTTCATTGTGTGATTGTTGGGATATGTTTGAATGATTGATTTTCGTCTGACTCATGCCCTCAACCGCCTTTTGGATGGGTAAAGGCCCAAAAGTGCGTGGAATAGGGCAGAAAAACCGCGCAAAATTACACATTTTGCTCGATTTTCAGTGCTTTCAGCACCATTCTTCTTGTCATAACCGAGGGGAACGACTTGCAGAAACCTTATTTGGCTGTCTGCTCCTGGAAGCTCTCTTTACCCGACCGAACGACGAGCTGAGGCTAAGCGGCTCTTCCATTCTTTATCAATCCCTTTACTCGATTCTTTCCCTTCTTCGCGCTTTTGTCTAACTTCGCGCCCGTTATGAGTATTACATCTATCATTCGCCCCTTCTTCGGCGGCAGAGTACGTGCCATCGAACAATTCGACAGTCAGGCTGAAGCCATTCAGCGCGGTGTGTTGTCGAAACTCATCAGCCGTGCGGCTGATACGGAATGGGGCAATCGTTATCAATATGCCTCCTTGCGCGACTACGAAGACTTTGCTGCCAAGGTGCCTGTCAACACGTATGAAGAGCTCAAAGGCTACATTGACCGCATGCGCCACGGCGAACGCCACATTCTGTGGCCCGGACAGGTAAAGTGGTATGCCAAATCGTCGGGTACGACCAACGACAAGAGTAAGTTTATCCCGGTCAGCCAAGAGGGACTGCACGACACGCATTATGCCGGCGGTACGGATGCAGTAGCTCTTTACTTACATAATAACCCGCTGAGCCGCCTCTTTGACGGCAAGGCGTTGATTCTGGGTGGAAGCCACGCGCCCAACTACAACCTGCCGCACTCGCTGGTAGGCGACTTGAGTGCCATCTTGATTGAGAATATCAACCCGCTGGTCAACCTGGTACGCATTCCGCCCAAGCACATTGCCCTGCTTTCGGACTTTGAACAGAAGCGCGACGAGATAGCCCGCATCGCGATGAAGAAGAATGTCACCAACCTTTCGGGTGTTCCTTCCTGGATGATGGCGGTAATCAACAGGGTGTTGGAGCTCTCGGGCAAGGACAACTTGAGCGAGGTTTGGCCCAATTTGGAAGTTTTCTTCCACGGTGGGGTGGCATTTACGCCTTACCGCGAACAATATCACCGCCTGGTGCCTTCGTCCAAGATGCACTACATGGAAACGTATAATGCTTCGGAGGGCTTCTTCGGACTGCAAAACGATCCGCTCGACCCGGCTATGCTCCTGATGCTGGACTACGGTGTGTTCTATGAGTTCATTCCCCTCGAAGAGGTGGGCAAGCCCGACCCTGTGGTGCTCCCGTTGTGGGAAGTAGAAAAGAACAAGAACTACGCCATTGTGATTTCGACCAGTTGCGGCCTGTGGCGTTACCAGATTGGCGATACGGTGCGCTTCACCTCGACGCACCCCTATAAGTTTGTCATCAGCGGCCGTACAAAGAGCTTTATCAATGCGTTTGGCGAAGAGCTCATTGTCGACAATGCCGAGAAGGGACTCTGCGAAGCTTGTCGCCAAACGGGGGCTATCGTCAACGAATACACGGCAGCCCCGGTCTTTATGAATGCCGAAGGCAAGTGCCGCCACCAATGGGTCATCGAATTTGAGAAACAACCGGAAGATATCGAACGGTTTGCTGAGATTCTGGACCAGGCATTACAACAAATCAACTCGGACTACGAAGCCAAACGATTTAAAGATATCACCCTGCAACGCCTCGAGCTTGTGGTGGCACGCAAGGGACTCTTCAACGACTGGCTTAAAAGCCGAGGTAAATTGGGCGGACAGCACAAGGTGCCCCGCTTGAGCAACCAGCGCGACCTGATCGAACAGGTGCTGGCTATGAACAGCCCGACTGCTTAGTTGAGGCGTTCTGGAGTTTATGACGCTGTAGGAAAAAGCAATAATAGGCTGAGCGAAGGCCTTCGATGTCCGAAACCGATTCTACGGCAGGAGGTAGTTGCTCGGCGTTGCGCTTCTCAGACTCCTCGACTGGTAAACTCTTGCTCCCTTCAACTCCTCCACTTTTCATCTCCTCAACTCTCTCCTTCCCCATGAAGTTTTCTTCCTTTCTCCTCTTCTTCCTTACCTTCTTGATGCTGACTGGCTGCGCCAATCCGGGCAGCGGACCGGACGGTGGCCCCTTCGACGAAACGCCGCCGCGCATCATTAGCATGTCACCGGCTCTCGGGGCAACGGGCGAGAAGTCTAAAAAGGTGTCGATCTATTTTGATGAAATCATTAAGGTGGAGAATCCGCAGGAGAAAATCACCATCTCCCCGCCGCAGATCGAGATGCCCGAGATCAAGACGTTCAACCGGAAGATTATGGTCAACCTCGCAGACTCACTGAAGCCTAATACAACTTACACCATCGACTTTAGTGACGCGATTGTAGACAACAACGAGGGAAACCCGCTGGGCAACTTTACTTACTTCTTCTCTACCGGAAGCCAGGTGGACACGATGGAGGTGGGCGGTTACGTACTTTCGGCTGACGACTTGGAACCGATTAAGGGTATCTTGGTGGGCTTACACAGCAACTTGGCTGACTCTGCCTTTACCACCCTGCCCTTTGACCGCGTGGCACGCACGGACGATTCGGGCCATTTCTCGATCAAGGGCGTTGCTCCGGGCACCTACCGCATCTATGCGCTCAAGGATATGGACAACGACTTTCGTTATACCCGTGGCGAAATGATGGCATTCTTGCGTGAACAGGTGGTACCCAGTTCGTTTCGCGATGTGCGACAGGATACGCTTTGGGCAGACACGGTCCATGTAGACACCATCCTGCAAGTGCCCTACACACACTTCTTGCCTGACGACTTGACACTACTGGCTTTTACGGAACTGAACCGTACGCGCCAGCTGTTGAAGACGGAACGCGAACCCAACTACTTCCGCATGTTCTTTACCGCCCCGTCGGCTCACGTGCCGACTGTCGAGCCGTTGGACTTTGAGAAGGAGGGTGCCTGGATGGAAGAACGCTCGAAGGGCAACGACACCATCACTTATTGGCTTTGCGACACGACCCTCTTCAACCGCGACTCGCTCACAATAAAATATACCTACGAGGCGACCAACGACTCAACGGGTATCAACTATCTGCGGACGGATACGCTCACACTGATCCCTCGCCTTACCTACGAACGACGAAAGAAGTTGGAGGCGGAGGCTATGGAAAAATGGCAGAAGGCTTTGGAGAAACGTCACCGACGGGGAGATTACTCGCAGGAAGTTCCCCCGAAGAGTTTCCTGGAGATAAAATACCATTTCCGTTCGAGCCTGGCTCCTGACGGCAACCCGACGTTTACCCTGCCGGAACCTGCGGCTAAACTGGACACCAACGCGCTACACCTCTTCCTCAAGGTGGACTCGGCGAACTATCGACTCGCTCCTTACCGGTTGGAACGCGACTCTTTCTCGCTGTGTAACTACCGTTTACGTGGGGAATGGCGACCGGGACAAGAATACCTGCTCAATGTGGACTCGGCTTTTGTGACGGGACTGTCGGGCAAGGTGAACCGCACCTACGACACGAAGTTTAGCATTACGCCGTTGGAAAGCTTTGGTGCCTTGTTCCTCTTGATTCCCGATGCCGACGCTACGGCGGTCGCCCAATTATTGAATGGCTCGGGCCGCGTCCGTAAACAGCTTCCGGTGGTCAAGGGGCGGGTGGACTTCTTCTACCTCGATCCGGGCGATTACTATATGCGCCTCTTTAATGACCGCAATGGCAATGGCCAATGGGACGAGGGATGTTATGCGGAGGGCAGACAGGCGGAAGAGGTGTATTACTTCCCCCAAGCCTTCTCAATCCGTGCCAATTGGGACGTAGAGCAGACGTGGCGCCTCAACGAACTGCCGCTAATTGAACAGAAACCTCGCGAACTGATCAAACAAAAGGCGAAAGAAAAGGAAACACCCCGAAGCCGAAACGCGGAACGCGAACGGCAGAAACGGTAGTTGACTCCCACTCATCCTTTCGTACAATCCATTTAATACTTCATACGATGAAACGAATGCTCATCCTCTTGCTGGTTCTCCTAGGGGGAATCCAGGCAAACGCTCAATGCTCGGCTCCTAACACGGCATTCAAAAGCGGTGAAACCTTGATATACGATCTTTACTTTAACTGGAAGTTCGTGTGGATCAAGGTAGGTACGGCTTCTATGAACACAACTCAAAGCACTTACAGCGGCCACCCGGCTTATCGTTCGTACTTGATTACGCGAGGCTCGAAGCGGGCTGACAAAATCTTTGTGATGCGCGACACGCTGATGGCTTACACCGGCATGGATCTCGTGCCTCGTTACTACGCCAAGCGTGCCTTCGAAGGCGATACCTACCGCAAGAACGAGGTGTGGTATTCTTACCCCAAAGGACAATGTGCGGTTAAAATGCGCTACCAGCGTGATAACAACGAACCACAATGGAACAACCACTCCAGTAAATACTGTGCGTTTGACATGATCAGTATGTTGATGCGTGCTCGCTCGTTTGACGCTACGAATTGGAAGGTGGGTCACCGCCTCAGATTCTTGATGGCGGACGGTAAGAACTGCACCTGGCAGAACATTGTGTACCGAGGAAAGAAGAAATTTAAGATGGAGAACTCCACCACAACGTACCGTTGCTTGGTCTTCTCCTTTGTAGAACAGGAAAACGGCAAGGAAAAGGAAGTGGTGACGTTCTACATCACGGACGATAAGAACCACTTGCCCGTTCGTCTGGACATGAATCTCAACTTCGGTACGGCTAAGGCCTTCCTGACGGGTGCACGCGGTCTGCGTAACCCGCAAACAGCTAAACTGAAATAGTAAACTGACCCACCCTACTCGAAGAGAGTTGAAGAGTGGAGGCGCGAACCGATGTGCCCCCACTCCTCAACTCTCTTATTCTATAGAAGAGGGATGGAACGGGAGACCCCGGCAACACCTTAACCTGCACGGTTTCCTGTTTCCCCTCGCTACTTGATTAACTTCTCAACCTACCCTATTCTTACTTTCCATGCTCAAACTCCTGATAGACTCTAAGATTCCCTACATGCGCGGTTTTGCCGAACGATTGGGCGAAGTGCGCTACCTGCCTGGCAATGAAATTACGGCTGACGATGTGCGCGAGGTCGATGCACTCATCATTCGTACCCGCACCCGCTGTGACCGCAACTTACTGGAAGGTTCGCGCGTTCGCTTCATTGCTACTGCCACCATTGGCTTTGATCACCTCGATACGACTTACCTTGCAGAAGCGGGCATTGCATGGACGAACTGTCCGGGCTGTAATGCCGACAGTGTGGCGCAATACGTGAAATGTGCCTTGCTGCTTCTGTCGGCTCACGGATGGGACGGCGCCGTACCAACACCTCCTGTTTCCCTCCCCTCACTGGGAACTGCCACCGATGCAGCCACACGGCAACAACCTGACCGCACGCTCTTCCAAGGGCTGACGTTGGGGATTGTCGGAGTGGGAAATGTAGGTAAACGGGTGGAAGCCATGGCACAGCGTTTGGGATTCGGACGCATTTTGCGCTGTGACCCTCCGCGCGCGGAAAAGGAAGGAACCTCGGGCTTTGTCAGCCTGAAAGAAATCGCTGCAGAAGCAGATGTCATTACCTTCCACACGCCCTTGACCCAAGCTCCTGCCGCCCATCCGACCTTTCACCTGGCCGATGCTGCCTTTTTCCAATCGCTTAGCCGTTGTCCGATTGTCCTCAACAGTGCGCGCGGGGAAGTGGTAGACACGGAGGCTTTGAAAAAGGCTTTGGCTACACACAAGGTGCGTGCTGCGGTGATTGACACTTGGGAAAACGAACCGCAGATTGACCGCGAATTGCTGAACCAGGTCTTTCTCGGTACGCCACACATTGCGGGCTACAGTGCAGACGGCAAGGCGAATGGCACGCGCATGGCGTTGCAAGCCGTGGCCAAGTTCTTTGGTTTGGACAGCTCATTCTGCTCGGAAATCCAAGCTCCCGCACTTCCCCAGGGCTTTGCTTATTATCCGGAAGGCGAAGGACACCGTCTGGCTTCTGAACTCCGACTCTACGACCCTACACGTGATTACGAAGCCCTCCGTTCGGACCCTACGCAGTTCGAATCTTTACGCGGTAACTACCCGCTGCGAAGGGAAAAGGAATAGCCGGGACTCCTGCGCAAACGGGCTGTTGAAAGCAAGCGTTCGTAAGGATTGGGCAACGAAGACAGGACTTGCCCTACCCTACACCTGTCAACCAAAAGAACAGGGGTTACATCCCGATGGAATGTAACCCCTGTTTGCTTTATAGGCTGATTCTATTCACGATTAGTTGAGAAGTGGAAGGTCGAAGCGTTCAGGTGGAAAGCCATTGGCTTGATGAATCAACCGATAAACGCATGAACTCCTAAACTGTAATCTATAGAACCTTTCTATCAATAAGGAATAGAAATAAGCGGAAAATAGTCAGCGACGGAGGACTTAGATGCCCAATACGACGCGCTGCAAATAGTAAGCGAGAATACCGATGAAGTAACCTACGAAGGCTACCCATGTGATGTGCTTCATGTACCAGCCGAAGGTGATTTTCTCTAAGCCCATCACAACGACACCGGCAGCTGAACCGATGATGAGCATGGAACCGCCAACACCTGCACAGTAGGCAAGCAACTGCCAGAAGATGCCGTCACAAGCAAAGTCGCCCAATTCGGCTACGGGATACATGCCCATACAACCGGCTACGAGAGGCACATTGTCGACGATGCTGGAGAGGACACCGATAATACCCGTTACCATGAAGTGGTTGTTGTCGAATGCGACATTCAAGCCCGTACCTAACTGCGTCAAGACGCCGATTACCTCAAGACAAGCTACGGCCATCAAGATACCGAGGAAGAAGAGGATGGTGCCCATATCGATGCGCGTCAGGATGTTGGTAACACGCTTCTGTAAGCCGCAGTTACCCTGCTCGTGGGGAAGGTGACGATAGAAGATTTCAGTGGTCGTCCACAACACACCGAGTACTAAAAGTATACCTACGAAGGGAGGTAAGTGGGTGATGCTCTTGAAGATGGGAACAAAGATCAAACCGCCGACGCCGAGGAAGAAAACAAGCTTGCGCTGGCTGGCATTGAGATCGGTCTCGGAGCAACAAGCCTCATCACCGTCCTTACATACCAGGTCGCCCTTCAGCGAACGAGAAAGGATAAAGGCAGGAACGACCATGGAAATCAAGGAAGGTATGAAGATCTCCTTGATGACACCAGCCGCCGTGATCAAGCCCTTGTTCCACAACATGATCGTGGTGACGTCGCCAATCGGTGAGAAGGCACCACCCGAATTGGCAGAGATGATGACCAACGAGGCATAAATCAGGCGATCGCGGTGATCGCTTACCAACTTGCGGAGAATCATGATCATCACGATGCTTGTCGTGAGGTTGTCCAAAATAGCAGAGAGGAAGAAGGTCATGAAGGCGATGCGCCACAACAGGCCGCGTTTGCTCTTCGTGCGAAGCAGGTCGCGCACAAAGTTAAAGCCTCCGCTCTGATCGACCAATTCGACAATGGTCATGGCTCCCATCAAGAAGAAAAGGGTGGTAGAAGTACTGCCCAGATGCTTCTCAATTACTTCACTGACCGCAAGGGGAATCTTATCACCCACAGCGGTGGCAAGATACTGCCCTGGATCAAACATGAAGAGCGTCCAGCAACCTACAAACATCAACAGCGCAATAGCTGCTTTGTTGATCTTGGTCAAGCTCTCAATAGCAATAAGGAAGTAGCCTAACACGAAGATGGCTACGATTGCAAGGGTAAGCGTTGTCATTTTCTTTACGTATGATTTTTGTTTTTAGGTATTGTTTTTCAGGGGAGCAAAGGAACACATTTATTCCGAGGGTGACAAATATAAAATAGGAGGATTTCACTTCCTGAAAGAAGAAGTAAGGGAGAATGCACTGCGCAGAGGAAGCAAGGAATTAAGGGAGTTGCTTTCCTTTGCGTTTGGTTTACACTATCTTTGCGCGCAAATTCATCACTCTAAGGCATCCAACAACGACATTATGCGTACATTTTTCTCGTTTAAATACAGGTTATTGATTCTTATACTACTGGCTGTGGGAGGCGGCATGCCTGTCCGTGCACAGCAGGACCCTGTGTTTGCGCATTACTGGCTGATGGAGCCGCAATTTAACCCTGCAGCTGTGGGACGCACGCCGCAGTTGAACATCTTAGCCGCCTTTCAAACCCACGCTGCAGGCTACGAAGACGGAGGAAGTACGATGTATGCCGGTGTGGACATGGCTTTTCAGATAGGCAAGACCCGTCACGGTGTGGGGGCCTTGTTTCAAAACGATGAATTTGGTCTCTTCTCACACAAACGTTTTTCTGTGCAATATGCTTACCACCTGAAGTTATGGGGCGGTATGCTGAGTATCGGACTGGAAGCAGACATGCTCAACGAGACGCTCAATGGTTCGAAAGCTGACTTGGGCGATGCGAATGACCCTGCTTTTCCCACCACAGACCTCTCGGGCTCCAAATTTGACGCTACTGCCGGCCTCTACTATGCCCATAAACATTGGTATGTGGGTTTCGGTGCTCAACACCTCACCGCACCAACCGTGTTGCTCGGCGAAACGAATGAGATGAAAGTAAAAAGGCTATTTAATTTGACAGGTGGATACAATATAACTTTACGCAATTCGTTTTTCACCATAGCGCCTTCGACATTGTTGCGTTATGACGGTTCGGCTTTCCGCGCGGATATTACCGCCCAAGTGAAATACAAACACGACAAGAAACAACTCTTCGGAGGCATTACCTACAGTCCGCAACACTCGGTCACGGGCTTTGTCGGAGGTATGTTTCACGGTGTTAACCTCAGCTACTCTTACGAAGCCAACACTTCGGGTCTGGGACTCGGTGCCGGGCAACATGAAATCACCTTGGGATACCGGCTGGATCTCAACTTGGGCAAGAAGGGCAAGAACGTACACCGAAGTGTACGCTATCTCTAAAATCTGACTTACCCCCGTTGGTTTAGAAGTGGATGAGTTTAATCCGATGACGCAAACTGCTTAACTAAACTTCTAAACTGGACCAACTGCGACTCCAACATATTTCAACTCGTAAACTCTTCAACTCATATATAGGCTTTCCCCAATGAAATACTCTCTCTTAGCAATACTCTCTGTTCTGACTGCCTGCGGTTGGCTCTCCTCCTGCATGGGAAGTGGCCGTGCAATGATGAACGGAGGCGAAGTGACAGGTTCACGTGCTGCCAGTTTCAACGAACCCACTCCTTATGGTATGGTCGAAGTGAAACGCGGCTATCTGAAGGTGGGTCTGGAAAAGAATGATTCCCTGTGGGGAACAGTAACTCCTACCAAGGAAATCTCGGTGGATGGGTTCTGGATGGATCAAACGGAAGTAACCAACTCCATGTACCGCCAATTTGTAGAATGGGTACGCGACTCTATCGTGCGCGAAAGACTGGCTGACCCGCAATATGGTGGCGACGAGACGTTTAAGATTGAAGTAGACCGCAACGGTGACCCCGTCAAACCGCATCTGAACTGGGCAAAGCCTATTCCTTGGCGTAAACCAACCGAAGATCAAGAACGTGCCCTCAACAGTGTGTATTACACCCACCCTATTGACGGCACTCGCATGCTCGATGCCAAACAACTTATTTACCGTTACGAAATCTTTGACTACGAGAAGGCGGCACTTCGTAAATACCGACTTGACCCGAAAGAACGCTCACTCAACACGGATCACCCCGTTGACCCGGATGAGGTGGTCATGATTTCGAAGGATACTGCTTACATTGACGAGAATGGTGAAATCGTACGACAAACCATTGAACGTCCGCTGAGTAGCCTCTACGACTTCCTCAACACCTACATTGTGCATGTCTATCCTGACACAACGGTATGGGTCAACGACTTCCCCAATGCTAACAACGAGCAGTACATGAAACTGTACTTCTCATCGGCTAACTACAACGACTACCCCGTTGTCGGCGTTACTTGGGAACAGGCGGAAGCTTTTTGCGCTTGGCGCACGAACTACCTCATGGCGGGTATGGGAGCTCAGGCTCGCTACATACAGCGTTACCGCCTGCCGACAGAGGTAGAATGGGAATATGCTGCCCGTGGTAAGGAGGGCAATCCCTACCCCTGGCAGGGTATTGAAGCGAAAAGTCAAGAAGGTTGTTTCTATGCTAACTTCAAGCCTGACCGTGGTAACTATACGGATGACGGTAACTTGATTACTTCACGCACGGGTATCTACGGGGCAAACTCAAACGGTCTCTTTGACATGGCGGGAAATGTAGCGGAATGGACCAGTACGGTCTACACTGAGGCTGGCGTTGACGCCATGGCAGACCTCAACCCGCAGCTTTCCTACAATGCTGCGAAGGAAGACCCTTATGTATTGAAGCGCAAAAGTGTACGCGGTGGCTCCTGGAAGGACCCGATGTCGTACATCCGCTCTGCATGGCGCAGCTGGGAATACCAAAACCAACCTCGCTCCTACGTGGGATTCCGCTGTGTTCGCTCGAAGGCTAACACGAGCAGCGCAACGGGCACTGGAAAAAAGAAAAAGTAATTGGAAAGAGGAACTGACTTTATCTTGAAGAGTAGAGCGTAAAGGGTATCAAGCGACTGAGGCTGTCAAACTTTCTCAACTTGGGAACTTGACATTGGGATCAATCTTTCCCTCCGAAAACGTTGCTTACGCCTCGCATCGCCCTTGCTACTCGCTTGCATTGACAGACGATGGCCGACCCTCACTCCCTATCTTATACACACATACAACCCTATAACAACAACTCACCATGGCATTCAAAATAAACATTGTAGTCCGCCTGCAACACTGGATGGACAGTGTGCCCGGACAAACGTTTTTGAATTATGCATACTCTTGGGGTGCCGCTATCGTTATTCTCGGTGCGCTCTTTAAACTGACTCACTTGAGTGGCGGTGACTTCATGCTCTTCATCGGTATGGGTACAGAGGTTGTCGTGTTCTTCCTCTCTGCCTTTGACCGACCTTTCGACAAAAACGAGATTGGCAAAGAACTTCCACACGACTATGAGACGGACGAGGAAATTGCGGCACGTCTCGGTCTGACGGATGAAGAAGATGAGGATGACGAAGAAGAAGAAACTGAAAAAGCAGGCAAGGATGCACTGAGAAAATCTCAGCCTGCCGTTGCAACTCCTGCTGCCGCAACGACGGGAGTGGTCTTTGTCGGTGGCGGTAACAACGCTCCGACTGCAGCAAGTACCGCTTCGGTGGCTCAACAACCCGTTACTTCGGCCGTAGACGCAGCCGCTGCTGCCATTGCGGCGAAAACACCGGCTGGCGAACAGCCCTTCGAAAACGAAGCACAACGTTTGGCTGAAATCATTCGCTTGGCTAACGACGAATTGCTCCGCCGTGCACAGGCTGCCCTTTCACCCGAAATGGAAACGGCCACGCAGGAATACATCGAAAAACTTCGTGTGTTGGCGGAGACCTTCCACAAAGTGGATGAACAAAGTGCCCGCCTCGCTCACGACAGCGAAGAAATGGCGAATCTCAACCGCACACTCACGGCGATCAACAAGACTTACGAACTTCACTTCAAGAGCATCAGCCAGCAAGTGGGTACGATTGAGCAAATCAATGAGCAAACCCGCCGTTTGGCTAGCCAGATTGAAGAACTCAATGGTGTTTACGGTCGCATGATCCAAGCTTTGACGGTGAATATGCGTATGCAAGCACCTGCTCCGCAACCTGAAACGCAAGGTAATCAGCCTACTCTCTAAAATCCCCCACCCTACTTCTCTCCAAATTCTCCTACCTCATGTCTGCAGTTAAGAAAAGACCACTGTCCCCCCGTCAGAAGATGATCAACCTGATGTATGTCGTGTTGATGGCGATGCTGGCTCTGAACGTTTCGAGCGATGTGCTCAAAGGGTTCGGGTTGATTGGTGAAAGTCTGAAGCGCACCACTGACAATGCCATGAAGGAGAACGCTGCGCTTTATGCTGACTTTGCCGAACAGTACAAGGACAATCCGGTCAAGGTGAAGCCTTGGTATGACAAGGCGATGATTGTTAAGCGCATGAGCGATTCGCTTTATCACTATGCAGGTGACTTGCGACGGGCTATTGCACGCGAAGCGGACGGAGCGGACGGTGACCCCGACAATCTGCAACACAAGGATGACCTCAGCGCAGCAGGCCATATCATGCTGGCACCTGCTCGCGGCCAAGGACAAAAGCTATATGATGCGATTTGTTCTTTCCGTGCACGCATTCTCACTTTAGTTACAGACCCGCGCCAACGCGCCATTATTGCTTCTAACCTGTCGACGGAGGTGCCCAAGGGCGAAGGTAACCGAGGTAAGAACTGGCAGCAATACATGTTTGAGGAGATGCCCTCGATTGCAGCAGTCACCATGCTCGCCAAATTGCAGAGTGATGTGCGCAAGGCTGAGAACGAAGTCATCCACACCCTCGCAGCTAACATTGACCTCAAGGATATTCGTGTCAATGAGCTCAATGCTTACGTATCGGCAGAAGCGACTACACTCTATCCGGGCGAAACCTTCCGCTCGAAGATTTTTATGGCAGCAGTCGATACGACTCAACGCCCCGAAATCTATGTCAACGGTCGCCGCATTGACTCACAGGGTGACTACCAATTCCGCGTAGGCGCACCGGGTCAATACTCCTTCTCTGGCTATATTACCGTGCCTAATGCAGCGGGAGACATCATTCGCCGACCGTTTACACAAAAATACAATGTCATAGCTCCTCCTAGCGGTGCGACCGTAGCAGCTGACTTGATGAACGTGCTCTATGCGGGCTTCAACAACCCCATCAGTGTCAGTGCTTCAGGCATTCCTGCCTCACAAGTGCATCTCAGCATGACGGGCGGAACGCTTACTTCTACAGGAGCTGGTAAGTACACTGCCCGTCCGGCTAAAGTTGGCGAAAAGGTGACCTTTACCGTAACAGGTACAGTCAACGGACGTAGCCAGAATATGGGTGCCTTTACCTTCCAGGTACGTAAACTTCCCGACCCCAAAGCCTATATCCAAGTGGGGAATGACCGCTTTAAGGGCGGTCGTATAGCCAAAGGAACTCTGCTGGGCGCACCGGGACTGGGTGCTGCCATCGACGATGGCTTGCTCAACATCCCCTTCCGCGTAATCGGCTTCGAAACGGTCTTTGCTGACCGTATGGGCAACTTCCGTCCAGAACCTTCCAACGGTGCTCAATTCACGGAAAACCAACGTAACCTCATGCGCTCTCTCCGACGCGGCCAACGTTTCTACATCTCGAAAGTACAGGCTGTAGGTCCGGACGGTATCACGCGTACGCTCGACGGATCGGTCGAAGTGATTGTCAACTGATAGAATCCTCATCCAGCCCTTAACTGCTCTCCTAACATCCAAGCATCACTGCAATGAAAATACTCCGTACCTTTTGTATAGTATTCAGCTTTCTGATTGTCGGTACCCTTGTGGCACAACCGCCGCGCCGCCGTGCCGAAATGCGAAACAAACAGCAGGCACAGCAAACACCTCAAGGATCGGCCTATCGGCAGTTCCCCACCGCACAGGTCATGCCCAAAGATGCTGCCTGGCGACGTGACCTGTACCGCAAGCTGGACTTGAACAAGGAGGCGAACGCCACGCTCTACTACCCGACCACTCCGCAAGACGGACGCGAGAACCTTTTTACTTACCTCTTCAAGCTCCTGCTACGCAAGCAGATTAAGGCTTACGACTACAAGCTCGACGGTAACGAAGACTTCTCTCAAAAGAACCTGGTTACAGCTAAGGACTTAATGGATCGTTACCACATCTTCTATGAGTCGAAGGGCGATAAGGTGCGTGTAAACGATGCGGACATCCCTTCAGAGGAGGTCAAAGTATTCTTCATCAAGGAGAGTACATACTACGACCAACACACTGCCTCCTTCCGTTCACAAGTTACCGCCCTCTGTCCGGTTCTTGTACGCGGCGATGCTGATTTTGGGGAAATGGCGCAGTACCCAATGTTCTGGGTCAAGATGGAAGATGTAGCTCCTTATCTCGGCAAACTCATGCTGATGGGGTCATCTCTAAACAACGCAGCCATGATGTCGGCTGATGACTTCTTTACGATGAACTGTTATCAGGGTGAAATCTACAAGGCTGTAAACTTACAAGACCGCCTGTTAGCTAATTACTGTCCGGATGATTCGACCTTGAAGAAGGAACAGAAGCGCATCGAAAAACAGTTGCACGACGTTCAGGAACACATCTACGGACGTGATAGCGCATACTATGCGAAACTTCGTGCAGACTCTATCGCACAAGCACAGGCTGATTCACTCGAAGCGGCTGGCAAAAAGGCTCGCGCCACACGCCGTGGAACTCCTACCCGCCGTGGAAGTTCACTCAACCGCCGTACGAAATCTTCTAATGTTGGTGCTGCAAAAGCACCGAAACAACGGAAACAAAAAGCTACGAAACCGCGTAGCTCGGGCAGTAGCCGTGGTGGCTTGAGTGTACGCCGTCAGCGACACTAAGCCTACTCGCTTCATCTGCTACCCTGAAGACTTAAGGAATAGCCTTAACGGCAACAGTTCCTGACTTCCTCGCCCAACATGAGGCAATTTCAAATTGTAACGTCCGACCTGCGGAAGGAAATCCTGCAGGTCGGACGTTGTGTTTAAAGGGGAAAATATTCCGAACATTTGTCATGAATATTGACAAACGAAGGGGACGCATCTGCAAATGAAACAGATGCGTCCCCTTGAGTTAGGATCAGCATGTATGAGCTAAATCAAGCTCATGGAAAGGATTTTATCCTTTCATTTTAGCCTGATAAGCAAGCGCATACATACGCACCTGCTTGATCATGGCAAGCAAACCGTTGGAGCGAGTGGGTGAAAGGTGTTCCGTCAAGCCGATACGGTCAATAAAATAGAGTTCGGAGTCCAAAATCTCCTGCGGCGTATGATGATTGACCGCACGAATAACGAGCGACACAATGCCTTTGACAATAAGGGCATCACTTTCTGCACGAAAATCAAGCTTGCCGTCATGTTCTTCACAAACAATCCACACGCGGCTCTGACAGCCGTCAATCAGATTCTGTGCGGTCTTATCTGATTCGGGAAGCGGTTCTTGATCTTCGCCTAAGTCGATGAGCAACTGGTAACGGTCCATCCAGTCGTCGAGTTCGCAGAAGTCTTCAATAATTTCGTCTTGTATTTCGTTGATTGTCATTTGAAAGAGAGGATTAAAGAATAAGGTTGGATTATAAAGTTGAAAGGTTATTGCGTGACACGGTCAATGGGGCGTTGGGAAGATTCGGGGCATGAGTCGTAAATCCTTATTTCCTCACCCCTATCAGACACAGCTCACGCACCTTCTTCTGAAAGCATTTGCAGTACACTCTGCCCTACCCCATTGAGTGTTTTCTTTGAGATGTGTTCGGGCGTATCGTTTGTCGTATGCCAGGTGACACCAAAGCTGTGTGCACCTTCCAGACAAGGAATGACGTCAACCGTTGGAATACCGGCAATTTCATTCATCGGCTGGTGGTCGTCGGTTGCGTAACCTCCTTCTTCCTGGAGGAACAAGTCGCCGGCTCCTACACGTTGAGCCGTATCCCAAAGACGGAGCATAATATCGCGGGCATAACGCATGGAGAACCCTTCGTAACGATAACGCGCATCTTGTCCACCAACCATATCAAGCAATATGCCGTAACGAGCCTTGTATCCATCCTTATGCGGATGCTGGCTCCAATAACGCGAACCAAGGCACCAATCGCTACCATCCTGAGGACTTTGCTCTTCACCCCAATAAGGTGCACCGTAGTCTTCTGCATCGAAGCAAACAAAGTCAATGCCTACGCCTGTTTGAAGCTGGGGTAACAAACGGGCAATTTCGAGAAGCACCGCTACCCCACTCGCTCCGTCATTGGCTGCCATCACAGGCTTGCGGTGGTTAGCCGTATCGGGGTCGGCATCACACCAAGGACGACTGTCCCAATGAGCTGCAAGGACTATGCGGTCGGTTGCTTCAGGACGATAAGAAGCTATAATGTTGCGCGCTTTCAGCACAGTGCCGTCCCAAGCCTTGAGATCGGCCTTTTGTTCAATCACTTCAAGTCCGAAAGACTGAAATCGAGCGACAATCCAGTCACCACATTGACGGTGAGCTGCTGTATTGGGCACACGCGGACCGAAGTCGCACTGCTTCACAATCGAAGCGTAAGCCGAATCAGCATTAAACTTCACAGAAGTCAACGCAATCGTGTCGTTATCGGTTGCTTCTGTCATTTGTGTTTTAGGTTTACAGCTACCCAAGAAGGAAAGAGCCAGGGCAGCAGTGGCTATGAAGAGATGTTTCATACAGAATATGAGAGATTATGAGCTTATGCAAGGGAGAGGTTAGCAAGTTACCTCAGCCTTTTGAAAGTAGCTTTTCTATCATTCACCTTGCGCTAACACAGAATTAGTTGACGCGGGAGACTTGTTGACACAACGTCATGACGCGGAGGAAGTTTCCGCCCCATACTTTGCGAAGGTCTTCCGTAGTCAGTCCCTCGGCCTGGAGTCGTTGCGTAAAACCTATCAGTTCGCTGGCATTGGCACAGCCCGGTAAACCGCCGTCACCGTCGAAATCTGTTCCGATTCCAACATGGTCAATTCCAGCAACTTCAATCATGTGAAGCAGGTGACGCACGGCATCATCAACCGTTGCCGTAGGATGTCCGTCAACTTCGGGACGCAAGAAACCATGATAGAACGTCACTTGAGCTACACCGCCAACTTGAGCCAACGCCCGAAGCTGGTCGTCTGTCAAATTGCGCGGATGGTCACAAAGAGTACGACTCGACGAATGAGAACAAACAATGGGAGTAGAACTGATTTCCAAAGCATCATAGAAGGACTTTTCGGCTGCATGACTCAAATCAACCATCAAACCTGTGCGGTTCATCTCACGGATAACCTCACGACCGAAAGCAGACAATCCGTTGTGTTCCTGCGAAGAACGACGGGCAGAGTCACAAATATCATTGTCTCCGTTATGACAAAGGGTTATATAAACAACCCCCATCTCACGAAAACGAGCTACGTTATCAAGATTCTTACCTAAAGCATAGCCGTTTTCGATACCACGCATCACAGAGAGCTTTCCGCATTCTTTGTTGCGATAAAGTTCTGCTGGCGTAGCAGCTAAGGAAACACCAGGAGCGGCCTGTACGCGCTGTTCAATTTCATTGAGCAAAGCGGTTGTCCGAGCCGTTACACGTGCTGAAGTTTCAGCATCACGTTCGCCTTGAGGCAGATAGGCTACCATGATGGTTGCATCAAGTCCGCCCTCGCGCATTTTGGGAAAGTCGACCAGCAACTTCGGGTCACGACGATTGAGCTGAACACCTTGGTCAAAAAACATCGGCGTGTCACAATGCGAATCGAGCGTGAGAATCGTCTGGTGCACCCGACGCGCCTTCCGGTAAGCCTTTGCCTGTGCTACAAAATGGCGAAATAAGGGCATCATCGCCTCATCTCCTTCAAGCAAAAAGCATTCAGGATGCCATTGTACTCCCATCACGGGTTTACCCTCAGCACTTTCTACCGCTTCAACAACGTGGTCTACCGAACGGGCTGTTACCCGAAGATGGGGACCGGGACAGCCGACAGCTTGATGATGAAAAGAATTGACGGCGAAGCGTTCACCTAACAGCTGCACAAGTTGACTGTCAGCTTCAGCAGTAACTGTATGAGTGGCCACACCTCGCGGAGCGTCTTGCGAATGCTTTAACAAGGGAGAATCGGGTAGGGCAGTCTTTAAATCTTGAAGAACCGTTCCCCCTAAAGCCGCGGCTAACAATTGAATGCCACGACATATGCCAAACAAGGGCATCTGTCGCTGATAAGCCAAGGGTATCAGGGCTAATTCAAAAGCATCGCGCTCGGCATTGATGCCATGGAGAGCGGGTACGGGCTCTTCGTCTAGGTAAAGCGGATTGAGATCGGCACCACCAGAGAGCAAGATACCATCTAGGCGATCGAGCAAGCGAATCAATGAAACATCGGGTACCCGACGGGGTGGAATCACCACGACTTGTGCGCCTGCCGCTTCGAGCGAACGATAATAGCCAGGCGCAAGTTGGAGCTGTCCCTCGCTAAAGTTACCCGTCACACCAATTAGCGGAGCATCGGGGGCAAGTTCCAATGCCTGTTGCTGTAAAGACGCAACCTTCTGGGAGAGTGCAAATGAGGAAAGCATAAGGATTATAACTTAATGAGTAAAAGGTTATCAGGCTACGGAATGATTGAGGTTTAGCCATAGAAAAGGTGCTAACCATTACACTCCGCCTGCTTCCTGTATGCGAACAAGAAAGTCTTATCGATGGCCAGGGCCTTTGGGAAACCATCCCTTATCGACACGTTCTTTCTGTTCGAATATTTCAAGAATAGACCACAACGAGGAGAAGCCCGTGACTCCTAATAAGGCACTTGTCAGCGTATGAGCTATAAACAAGGCACCCACGATGCACCCCAATCCTAAAAGCAGAAATACCCACCACAGACGCGTACCAAAATAGAATTCGGTCTTGATCACGACAGGGTGGAAGGCACCGATAATCAAGAAAGTAGCCAATCCTATCAATGCACCTTCGTAATACATCATCACATTTATAATTATGGGATAGAAAAAAGAAAAGACTTCGCCGAAAGGGCGAAGTCTCAAACTATGTAGATAGGGTTTACTCTTCGTCAATCACTACGGGCACCGTACGATTGATAGTTTGTTCTAACGAGATGAGTGTTTCGGTTGAGATAACGCCCGGGATTTCCTGAATGTGATTGTTCAGCAAATCCATCAAGTGTTCGTTGTCCTTCGAATAAAGTTTGATGAGCATTGTGTAAGCACCGGTAGTGAAGTGACATTCTACAATCTCAGGAATGTTCTCTAATTCTTCAGCTACTCCTTTATACATCGAACCACGCTCAAGCTTCACTCCGACATAGGTACAAGTGCTGTAACCGATGCTTTTAGGACAAACCGTATAGCCCGAACCGGTAATGACTCCGGCTTCAATCAGACGCTGTACACGCTGATGAATAGCAGCACGCGAAACACCACAAACGGCAGCTACATCCTTAAAGGGGATACGCGCATTTACCGAAATTATCTTGAGAATTTTAAGGTCAAGTTGATCTACCTTTTCCATTATTCTTTGTACTGATTTTGGAAGTTATTTAATGTGCGCAAAGATACAGGTTTTGAACAATATGACAAATAAACCTCTTCTTTATTGGGGGTGTTACTTGACGAACACGCGCTTTTTATACCTTTTTCTTGTCACTTTGTAAACAAAGTTCATTTTCATTGCTTAACAGCAGAGCGTGCTGTCACGTAGACATTCCAGCCTAAAACAACGAAGCGAGAAAAGCTACGAGCGGAATGCTCACAACCGAAAACAGCGTGGTAAAGAAGAGGCCCTGAGTCATGACGCGCTCGTCTTTACCATATTGCAAACAGAGCATGATACCGTTCGTAGCTACGGGCATTGCACTCAACACGATGGCAACGTCGCTGACAAAAGGATCAATGCCACAAATCCATAAACAAGCACCGACCAACATCGGCAAAACTAACAAACGCAAGATCGTAACACCATAGACAAACGGATTGCCCAACATGTCACGTACGGGAATGTGGCTCAAGCTTGAACCGATAATGAGTAGGGCACAGGGAATAGTCAAATCGCCCAGGAGATGGAACCACTTGCCGACTGCGGTAGGCATGGGAATTTGTGCAATGGCAATGATAACGGCTATGAGCGAAGCGATGACGCAAGGCGAAAATATGAGTTTGGGTGAGAAGGCAGACTTGGCTTTACCACCGTTGATAAAGGATACACCTATTGTGAAGATGAACAAATTGAATGGTATGTTGAGTACGGAAGCACAGAACACGGCCTTAGGGCCAAACACGGCATCGCAAACCGGATAACCAATGAAACTAACATTACCAAAAGCTATCATGAAGCTCAACAAGCCTTGACGTGACTGATTGACTTTCCACAAACGAGGAATGAGAAATGCACTACCTATCAAGACGACGTAAGTAACCAACGAGACGATGCCGAGGGAAATGAGTTCTTCGTTTTCAAAAGCGAGATCATCCCCCATAACGGAAGCCAGAATAAGGGCCGGCATCGAAATATTCATGATGAAAATCGAGAGTTTACGGTCCAATTCACTGGCCCAAAGATTGCGTTTGGCAGCAAAAAGACCTACCAGTACGATGCCAAATATCATCAGCATCTGAATAATAATGTGTAAGAAGTCCATGTATGTTTTTGTTTTTAGGAGTGCAAAAGTAGGAAGAGATAAGCGAGTGAAAGGGTAGAAGAGACAAAAAGTTATCAAAACGGCACTTATCCTTTCGTCTTTTCCCCAACCTCGTTCCTCAATCTGCCTTCTCGTAACTTTTTGAAAACAGAGCGGCTCAACTCCCCAGCTCTTCCTACCTTTGCACGCGCTACGGATAAGGGAAACGGGTGAAAATCCCGTGCAGTCCCGCTGCTGTAAGTTTCATTATCACCGGTTCAGATTGGCCACTGACTGACCACCCGACGAGGTCAGACGGGAAGGCGAACCGAGTGGAAACAAGCCAGAAAACCTGCCGTTAGTACGGAGCCTCACGCTCCTCATTCCCCGTCCCGAGGAGGATGAAGGGAATCCTTACATTCTTTTTTCATGTTGATGAGAGGTGATGGGACGCTTTTGCTTTACCCAACCTGCGAAGACACCGCTACCATTCGTTTGCTTCATCCTGCAGAGGATCGTGGCCTCGTTTTTTCGAAGGTATTCCGGATAAATGTTCGACCAGGCAGAGAAGACCCTGCTTTTCACAAAAAGCGACTCCCTCAAATCTCCTCATCCAATAATCTCTATCCCACATGCCCCACCTTTTGCACGTATTTCTGCAACGGGGGTCCTTCCTATTGTGCTTTCAGCCCCTGACAGTCTGGTCACAACAACCGGCGCTTACAGACAGTCTAGGTACAGCTGAGGTAACTGCCCAACGACCTGTCACAGGCATTTCCACAAACACACCCACTCAGCGTCTTTCGCTCAAAGACATTCGCCAACGCGGCATTACCGATACGGGCGATGCTTTGCGGCGACTGGCTGGCGTCACCCTCCGAGACTATGGCGGCGCGGGCGGACTGAAGACGGTCAGTGTTCGCGGACTAGGTGCAGCACATACGGCAGTGACCTTCGACGGAATCTGTCTTGGCGAAACCCGTCAGGGACAAGTAGATTTGCAGCGATTTTCAATTGATCAATTGGCAGCGATTGGATTGCAAACGCTTGATAGCGACCAGCTCCTTGTGCCCGTTCGCAACTTAGCTGCAGCGGTGGTGCAATTGCAATCAATACAAACTCCTCAACATCAATCTACGGGAGGAACCGTATCGTTACGCCAAGCCTCTTTCCAAACGTGGAATCCCGCCTGTATGTTTCGAAAGAAATGGACAGATCACACCTTACTTACCTTAGGGGGAAGTTGGTTTTGGGCTGAAAACAATTATCCGTTTGTGGTCAAGAATGGTGTAGCTACCCAACGTCTCCGACGAAATAACAGCCGCATGCAGACTACAACCTTGGAAGCCAACGTGCGACACGAACTAAACAGGGGAAGTCTCGAAGGTAAACTGTTCTTCTACCACAATCACCGCTTACTACCGGGACAGGTTATTCTGTATGTCAATGAGAACCACGAAGTATTAACCGAACAGAATGCGTTTGCGCAAGTACGCTGGACGCAAGGGTGGGGAAAGTTCCAAGTTTTTACAGCGGCAAAATTCAATGACGACCGCAGCCGTTACCGCAACTTCGATGCGCAATATCCAGGAGGAGCCATCCGACAAAACTACCGGCAAAACGAAGGATATGTTACCGCTGGAGTAGGGTGGGAGCCTACGACCTGGCTTGCCACGGCCTATGCCACGGATGTGACACACGCGACGCTTCGGAGCAATTTGAAAACAGATCAACGTGTCAATCGCACTACGTGGTTACAAAGCCTTTCGCTTCGCTTACACCAACCCGCTTGGAATGTTACTGCACGCCTTGTCGGTCATCTGTCCTACAATGACCGAAAGAATGGAGAAGCGGCTACTGAACAGCGAAAATTGCTGCCTTCTATAACGGGAGCCATATGCCTGATAAACCATCCCGTACAGTTACGATTGCGTGCAGGTTGGAAAGAAAGTTTCCGCTTACCTTCTTTCACCGAAGCCTATTACGACCACTTGGGGTCTACTTCACTGAAACCCGAACGAACGCGCCAACTCAATGCCGGAATTACCCTGCAAGCAGCTCCCACTACATGGTGGCGTACACTGAGTCTGACCATCGACGGTTATACCAATCGCGTGAAAAACCGCATTGTGAGCGTACCCTACAACCTTTTTGTATGGCGTACCATCAATATGGGCAAAGTACACACGGCGGGCATCGATGTGGTCATGGAAAATCGATGGCAACCTTCCTCACCCCATCAGTTGATTTGGGCAGTCAACTATTCTTTTCAGCGAGCCGCCGACCATACTTCCCGAGGCAGTAAGAATTATGGGAATCAACTTCCCTATACGCCGCGCCACCTCGGAGCGACTTCTCTTACTTGGGAAAACCCTTGGCTTTCACTAACAGCGCATGCCTCCTTCGCAGGCTTGCGTTGGAGTACTCCCGAACACACGGCAACGACGCAATTACCCGCCTATCAAGAATGGGGATTTACTGCCTACCGCCGCTTTACATTGGGACGCCACCGGTTAGAAGCCCGAGCTGACCTCATCAATGCGTTCAATCATCGTTACGAGGTCATTCGCCGCTACCCGATGCCGGGTAGAGCCTACAAACTGGCAGTGCAATGGGATTTCTAATTAAATAGCTGAATGGGGTGCGCACTTCCCGCATCCTCAAACAGTATAAACTTCAACAACCCTACTCGTCTTTTCAATTTATCCACTCATAAACATTTCAACTCAATGATCATGACACACAAATTTTTCCGCTTGGCGATAGCAGCCCTGTTGTTGCTTCCCTTAGGCTTTACGTCTTGTGACGATGATGAAGCATCGGACGAAGGAAGCAAGAAACCGACTCTTCCTACCGTATCATCTACGAACCAGTTTTACGTCATTTGCCAAGGTAACCAATACGCAGGTGTACCGGGTTCCATTTATTCCATCAACCCCAAAGATACCCTCGTGACGGGCGATCTCTTCCAAAGTGTCAATAAGCAGGCTTTAGGCGATACGCCTCAACAGCCTGTGCGTTACGGCTCAAAAATTTACGTGCCTGTATTCGGTTCCAACCGCCTGTGGGTACTCAATGCCCAAACGCTGAAGATTGAAGCTTCCGTCACGACCCAGTCACCTCAAGCTGTCTGTGGTGTAGCAGGCTACGTCTTTGTCAGCAACAATGATGGCTACGTTTCACGCATCGACACTTTAAACTTCGCTGCCGAACCGCAAAAGATGCAGGTTGGTCCCAACCCCATGGGCATGGCTGTGGCAAAAAACAAAGTACTCGTGACCATCAGCGACGGTTACAACTTCAATAATGGTTATGCCAACGGAAAGAAGGTGGTTGGCATCGATATTCAATCGTTCCAAAAGACAAACGAATATACTGTCGGCCTCAATCCGACCAAGGTGGTGACCAACGACTTAGGGGAGGCCTTTGTACTCTGCCAAGGAAACTATGCCGATGTACTTCCGAAGGTTCAAAAGATTGCAGTCAACAATTCGGTGAGCGACTACTGTGAAGGTTCTATGATTACGATGAATAAGAATCAGCTCTATGTTCTCAATACACAGGTAGACTATACCAGTAACAAGGCTAATGTGAATGCAAAGATTTACAATACGGTGACCAACGAGGTGACTAACTTCGAATTTAAGGACGGCAAAACGCCCGCCATGCCTACAGCCTTGAACGTGACCGACAATGGCAATCTCTACATCTGTTCCGATAACAGTCCGTCAGGCTACAGCGAAAACGGCTATGTCTATGAATACAAAGCTGACGGCACACTCATCCGCCGCTACAACGTAGGTATTCATCCTTTCGGAGTCGTATTCTAAGCCTTCTCCACCTGCTACTAAAACAGGCTTGGTTCCCACACAAGGAGCCAAGCCTGTTTCTTATTTCGCAAATTGACGGAAGGTTTCCCACATAACGATGCCCGCCGTCACACTGACATTCATCGAATGCTTGGTGCCGAACTGGGGGATTTCTAAAGCACCGTCACACAGGTCAACCACGTCCTGACGCACGCCCTTTACCTCATTACCCATGACCAAAGCATAACGCTGGTTGGTATCAAACTCAAAGGTGTCAAGCTTGTAACTTCCTTCCACCTGTTCGACGGCCAGAACAATGTACCCTTCCTTCTGTAAACTGCGCACCGCTTCAGCAGTATCTTCTACATAGTGCCATGCCACAGAATCTTCTGCTCCCAATGCGGTTTTATGTATCTCGGCAGAAGGAGGCGTAGCGGTGATACCACACAGATAAAGTCCCTCCAAACGGAAGGCATCGGCAGTACGAAATACGCTACCAACATTGTGTAACGAACGCACATTATCTAGAACCATTACTAGGGGAAGTTTCGTACTGCGACGGAAGGTCTCCACGTCGATTCTTCCCATTTCTTCTACATTCAATTTTCTCATAGATGCTACATTTTTGTGCCTGCGAAATTACGAAAAGCCCGTGGATAAACCCGTTTATAAGCCGTGTAAAAGCCTGGGAAAACCAGGGGGATTACGAGGCACCGAGTATGCCACAAAGCCGCTTCTCACTATCCACAATCCACGGCCCTTTTCCCACCGATATCCGCAGTTTTTGGCGGACTTATCCAAGCTATTCCCCGCACTTTTTTTCTTCACACAGCAGTTATCCACAGGGTGTGGACAGATTCGTTTAAAGCTCCCTACTCCCCTTTTATTTAATAGACAAGAAGCCCTGTTCTTACTGTGGATAAAAAAGGGGATTTCTGTGTAGAGAATGTGAACAATGAAATAGGCAAGAAAAAGTCCCCAAACGTTTCCACACTTTCCACACCCTATCATCTCTATCATAAGTATCTTCTCTTTTCAACTAAATAGAAAAAAGAAAGAATAGAATATGATATCTTATAGCTGAAACGGAAGATGTGGAAAATAAAACGGACGGGGAGTAGGGAAGGAGGACTTGAAAAAGAAAAGACCCATTTGAAAGCGGCAAGGCATGATGGTTCATCCCAACTCATGAAGAAGAGATTTGCTCCCACTGAAGAGCTGAAAAATTTTACACGCAGTGACAGTTAAGTGAAGCAAGAAGAAGCCTTTCAGATGATTCCTTTTATGCTCGCTTGAGGGGCATAAAAGGAAGGATATTGAAACAGAAAGGTGTGTTCTGTTTTCAGTGCTTCGTTTCAAGGCATTTTCCATAGCCTTGTTGCCCAAAGCCGTGTTTGGCTAACAAGGGGAGAGTTTGTATTTTTGCGCGTTGTAAAGAACGAGCTATGAATGAATCCATTCGGGTGAAAGGTGCCCGCGTCAATAATCTCAAGAAAATAGATTTGGAAATCCCGCGTGACAAGCTGATTGTCGTGACGGGATTGTCTGGTTCTGGAAAGTCCTCTTTGGCTTTCGACACGTTGTATGCCGAAGGGCAACGACGTTACGTCGAGAGTTTGTCTGCCTATGCTCGCCAGTTTTTGGGCAGAATGCACAAGCCAGAATGTGACTATATTAAAGGACTGCCGCCAGCGATTGCTATCGAGCAGAAAGTGACCAGTCGCAATCCCCGTTCAACGGTGGGCACCAGTACGGAAATTTACGAATACCTGCGCTTGTTGTTCGCACGCATAGGCCACACCTTCTCGCCCATCAGTGGGGCAGAAGTTAAACGACATACCGTGCAGGACGTTATAGATTGCGCATTGTCTTATTCCGAAGGCACCCGCTTTACGGTATTGGCGCCGATGCGCGTACGGCCTGGACGAACCTTGACTGAACAGCTCGAAATCGATTTGCAACAGGGACTCTCTCGACTCGATGTCGATGGGGAAATGGTACGCATCGAAGATTTCTTACAGCAACCTACTTCAGATCCCGACGTACAAATTAGTATTCTGATAGACCGTTTATCTGTCAGTCACGAGAAGGAAAGCCTTTCTCGTTTGGCCGATTCGATAGAGACCGCCTTTTTTGAGGGTAACGGAGAATGCATGCTTCGTTTCTATCCTGCTCGCATTCTCCACACCTTCAGCACCCGATTTGAGGCCGATGGCATGACCTTTCGTGATCCCGATGACCACATGTTCTCTTTCAACTCGCCCTTGGGAGCTTGTGAGCGTTGTGAGGGTTTTGGTCGCGTGATGGGCATTGACGAACACCTGGTGATCCCCGATTCATCCAAGAGTATCTACGATGGAGCCGTCGTGTGTTGGCGTGGCGAAAAGATGGGGCAATGGCTCGATGAGTTTATTCGTCGTTCGGCGCACAAGGATATTCCCATCTTTGAACCCTATTTTAAGCTCACTCGCAAACAAAAAAATATCCTTTGGCACGGCGATGCTGAAGAAAATGCGCGTCCGGAGGAAGAACAGGTGACGATTGATGCCTTCTTCCGTATGTTGGAGCGCAACCAATACAAAATACAGTACCGCGTCATGTTGGCACGCTACCGGGGCAAGACGGAATGTCCTGTTTGTCACGGTGCGCGTCTTAAACCCGAAGCGGAATATGTCAAGATCGGCGGACGTTCCATCACAGAGCTGGTCAAAATGCCCGTGAAGGAATTGCTTCCTTTCTTCCTTCACCTGCAACTCAACGAACACGATGCCGCTGTAGGCAAACGCTTGTTGACGGAGATTAAGAACCGACTCACCTTCCTCAGTGAAGTGGGATTGGACTATTTGACGCTCGACCGTCTGTCCAACAGTCTTTCGGGCGGAGAAAGCCAGCGCATCAACCTGGCGACCTCGTTAGGCTCTTCGCTTGTCGGTTCGATTTACATTTTGGACGAACCGAGCATCGGACTCCACCCGCGCGATACGGAGCGACTGATTCGTGTACTCAAGGCATTGCGCGATTTGGGGAACACTGTTATCGTGGTCGAACATGACGAAGAAATCATGCGGGCAGCCGATTGGTTAATTGACATTGGTCCCGAAGCAGGCCGTTTAGGCGGCCAGGTCGTCTATGAAGGTCCGATTGGGGACAACGTACCCGAAACGGCTGTACGTCGCTCAGAGGGCGAGGAAAAGGGCCTCTATCGCTCGCATACGCTCAACTATCTCTACGGGTTGGAACATATTCCTGTTCCTATGTCTCGTCGTGCGTGGAATCGCAGCATCCGTATCATCGGTGCACGAGCCAATAATCTGAAGGGAATTGATGTAGAATTTCCGCTCGATGTGCTGACCGTTGTCACTGGTGTCAGCGGTTCGGGAAAGTCGACGTTGGTGCGCGATATTTTCTATCGTGCGATGAAGCGAGCCAAGGATGAAGTGGCCGATCGTCCGGGTGAATTCATACGGTTGGAAGGCGATATCGATGCAGTCGATGCTGTTGAATTTGTCGATCAGAATCCCATCGGGCGTTCATCACGTTCTAATCCGGTTACGTATGTCAAGGCTTACGACGAAATACGTAAGCTGATGGCAGAGCAGCCGCTTGCCAAGCAGATGGATTTCACTCCGGCTTACTTCTCTTTCAATGCCGAAGGCGGACGTTGCGAAGAGTGTAAGGGCGAAGGAACGGTGAAGGTCGAAATGCAGTTTATGGCCGACCTCGTGTTGGAATGTGAATCGTGCCACGGTAAACGCTTTAAGCGCGATGTGCTGGAAGTTAGATTTGAAGGCAAGAATATTTACGACATGCTGGAGATGACGGTCAATCAGGCCATTGAGTTCTTTACTACCCACGGCAAAAAACGCATTGTGCAGCGATTGAAACCTTTGCAGGATGTCGGATTGGGATACATCAAGCTCGGGCAGTCGAGTGCGACCCTTTCGGGCGGTGAAAACCAACGTGTGAAACTGGCGTATTACCTTAGTCGTGAAAAGACCGTGCCTACGCTCTTCATCTTTGACGAACCGACGACGGGGCTACACTTCCACGACATCAACCGCTTGTTACGTGCCTTCTCCGACCTCATCAGTCGCGGTCACAGCATTGTCATCATTGAGCACAATCCCGATGTCATCAAGTCAGCCGATTACCTGATAGACCTCGGTCCCGAAGGCGGACGCGAAGGTGGGCAAATTGTGGCACAAGGCACTCCCGAAGAGGTCGTAGCTCAGGCAAAAGGATACACAGCCCGTTTCTTGAAGGAATATCTTAATCCAGTTAGTTGAAGTAACTGAGGAAGCATCGCGTAAGGGGTGCTCTCTAAAGTTCCATATACCTTCTTCAACACGCTTCTCATCAACTACTCATAAACTCCATAATACAATCATTACTCAATGAACATCAAAGGAAAAGTACACTATGTAGGTGTCAACGATCGTGTCAAGCACCGCTTTGAAGGGCTTTGGTTCCTTCCCCAGGGTGTTTCCTACAATTCCTACCTGATCGACGACGAAAAGGGCGTCGCTCTTGTAGACACTGTAGACGTTGCATTCTTTAGCGAATACCTTGATAAGATTCGTGCCGTCATTGGCGATCGTTCCATTGACTACCTCATTATCAACCACATGGAGCCCGACCACTCAGGCTCTTTGGCGCTGATTCGTAAATATTATCCCGGCATTAAACTGGTCGGCAACAAGAAGACTCTCGACATGGTGAAGGGCTTCTACGGAGTATGCGAACCGACCGATATGCTGGTGGCCGATGGGGATAGCCTCGATTTGGGCTACCACAAACTGCGTTTCTACCTTACGCCGATGCTTCACTGGCCCGAAACGATGGTGACGTACGATGAGAAAGAAAAGATACTCTTCTCAGGCGACGCTTTCGGTTGCTTCGGTGCGCTCAATGGTACTATCATCGACACCCAGATGGACACGGCAGATTATTGGCCTGAAATGGAGCGTTACTATGCTGCTATTCTCGGTAAGTTTGGTTCTTCCGTACAAGCAGGCTTAAAGAAGTTGGGGGGACTTGATCTCCGTATGATTTGTTCGACACATGGTCCCATCTGGGTCAATGAGATTGGTCGTGCCATCGATACCTACAATCGTTTTTCATCGGGCATTACTGAGAAGGGTTTGGTTATCTGTTACGGTTCAATGTACGGCAATACCCAGCGTGTAGCTGAAGCCGTAGCCGAAGGAGCAGCCGAAGCAGGTATGCGCAAGATTATTGTGCACAACCTCAGTGTGTCTCAACCCTCGTTCGTCTTGGCTGACATCTTCCGTTATGGTTCGTTGGCCATTGGCGGTCCCACCTACAACGGTGGTCTTTTCCCCGTAGTAGAAGATTTGCTTAAGCGTTTGGCAGGTCGTTCGGTTAACAACCATCGCCTCGGTTGTTTCGGTGGTTTCACTTGGAGCGGACAGGCTGTCAAGACGATGCTCGCTTACAACGAAAAGATGAAGATGCAGCTTATTGGCGATCCCGTTGAGTGGAAGCAAGCTCCCGGTAGCGATGTGCTCGAAAGTGCTCGTGCTCTGGGCCGTCTCTTTGCGGCAGATTAGATGGTTGAAGCCTTTTCGTAGCTTTAAGTCTCAGTAAAGAAAATGTGGCTGTGTACACTACGAGGCCACATTTTTTACTTATGATGTGTTCTCGTAGACTACGAGTACACATTGACAAGCTCTCAATGTGTACTCGTCGATGACAAGGCCACATTTTTTACTCATGATGTGTTCTCGTCGACGACGAGGCCACATTTCCGAGAAAAAGTAAAGGTATGATGCTTAGCAAGGCTGCAACTAGGGGAGACTTTTGTATTGCCTTTATATTTAAGGGGTTAGATGTATGAAAAATATAAAATTGCGGTACAGGAACGAGATTGTATGTGCGAGCAATTTGACTGAATGATATAAAATAATTTTCAACACCTATTTAGCTACTTAATAGGATACAGTTAATGGGTTGAGTCTTAATTATCTGCGTCTATACACCAGCTCTATAATTCCGTTATACTCTTTGGTTCCAATCAGTTTCAAGTTAACCTTCTGACCATTGGAACCAAACAGCTTGATGCCGTTGCCAAGAAGTACAGGTATGACGGCGATGTGATATTGGTCAATCTGTTTGCTTGTCAAGGGAATATTCTTGCTTTGGAGAAAGACTGGCATTCCTTGGAATTCAGAACACACATTCAATATTTTAATAGAATCGGTTTTCATCAGTTGGGTTGCCTCCTGCAACAATCATGAACCGATGCCTCTCCGACGGTATTCCTCACAAACAGCTATCTGTGACAAATCTCCTGTATGCACATCGAAGACACAATGACCAACCATTTTGCCGTCTAGAAAAGCACCGAGACATGTCAGTTCAGAATCTCCTCTTTCTATAGATTCAATGTTGTTTTGCCACGAAGGGGTAAAGTCGCAAGCTTGCTGTGTCTGTCTGATGGCTTCAGTGTGTACAGATTTAACCATACAGTTCATGTTGGCTTGCAGTAGGGCGATTTGTTTGATAGTTTGTCTGAAGCAGTAAAACTCACGGGTTACTTCAAAATTCATCCGTCGGTAAACCGCAATCGCTTTCTCGTTGTTTTGTAATACTTCAAGTAGGTATTGGTGAATGCCGGCTTCTCTGAGAAAAGGTATGGAATGGGTGAAGATTGTATCGGCCAGGTTCTGTCCTCTGTACCGACTGTATAAAATGAACTCGTACTTCTCTCTCTTAATAATTGAGTGAGTCCTTACTCTGTAGCCCAACAGCATATCCATATTACACTTGATTTGCTGTAATAAAAAAGAGCGTGGTTTTCAGTGAAACTCACCGAAAACCACGCTCTTTTTAACTGTCGGGGCGACGGGATTCGAACCCACGACCCCCTGCTCCCAAAGCAGGTGCGCTAACCGGACTGC